>Ga0207797_1000163_pt1 | contig 47645 bp, 41 predicted proteins | sample PRCRCaboRojoPR_6_FD_187275 | JGI IMG/M metagenome (GOLD analysis project Ga0207797, IMG submission 187275) | Marine sediment microbial community from Cabo Rojo, Puerto Rico - PR CR 10% Liquid 1 (SPAdes) | ecosystem: Environmental > Aquatic > Marine > Coastal > Sediment | place: Cabo Rojo, Puerto... | reverse complement strand
GGGCCGACATGAACGAGGCGCTGGCGATCGATACCTTCTGTGCCGAAGAGCTGGTCGAGGGCTTCATCGGGCGCATGACCGCCCCGGAGCCGGAGGAGATCGCCATCGAGCAGCCCGGCTGGTGGCACCGCGGTGCGGTGGCCGGGCTGGTCGGTGGCCTGCTGCTGGGCGCGTTGGCCTATGCCTTGGGGCCCGCCGCCGAGCCGCGCCCGGACCACCTCACCGAACTTACGGAGGCCGTGCCCGAGCACAACGCCGACCTTGGGCTGGCCGTGGACCCCGACGCCGACCGTCTCGCCCTCGTCGACGAGCAAGGCCGTTTCATTCTCGAAGAGCTGACGCAGGTGCTGGCGGCCGACTTTGTCTGGCAGCACCGCGAAGGGCCGTTCGTCACGAACCTCTCCTCCTCCCGAGCCATCGACGACGTGGCCGCCCGGCACGGCCAGCCGGTCTACCGCTCGGCCGTCGGCGAAATCAACGTGGTGGAGCGGATGAAGGCGGTCAACGCCATCCTGGGCGGGGAGGGCAACGGGGGCGTCATCCTCCCGGACCTGCACTACGGGCGCGACGCCCTCGCCGGCACGGCCCTCATCCTTCAGCACCTTGCCGATTCGGGCCGTACGCTGGGCGAACTGCACGACGAGATGCCCCGCTACGCCATGGCGAAGGAAAACCTGCCGCTCCCCGACGTGGCCCCCGACCGGCTCCTATCGGCGTTGGCCGAGCAATACGACGGCGAAGAGCAATCGACGCTGGACGGGCTCAAGATCGACTTCGACAAGTCCTGGGTCCACATGCGCCCTTCGAACACGGAGCCGATCCTCCGCGTCTACACCGAGGCCGAGACCGAAGACCACGCACAGGCCCTGGCGGCCCGCTTCCGTGGAGAGCTGCAGGATCTGGTCGATACCCTCGAACATGAATGAGAAGACGCAGCGTGTTGAGGGGCACAATCGGCCCGGATTCGGGTAGCACTCCCTGCCCCGAATCCATGCCAGAGGGGTCCACCTATCGCCATTGATTCTTCGTCCCTGAGCTACACGATCATGTCCGAAGAGACCCCCCAGCGCGACCTCGACTGGTATCGGTCGCAGTGGGCCGAACTGACTGACCTACTCTCTGCTTCGGAACCGGAGGCCGTCGTGGAGGAAGTCCGGCGCCTGCAGGGGCGTGTGGAGGCACTGACGACCTTGCGCGAGACCCTGGCGGAGGCCGGGATCGACGACCCTGAGCAGGCCGCCCAGATGATCGAGAACATGACGGAGCAGCTCGAAGAGTTGTACGCCGAACGGGACCGGTGGGGCGAGCCGCGGTTCGAGCGGACGTCCGAACCTGAAGAGCGCGGTGGCGATGAGTGACGAGACGGATCCGTTCGCGGTGGGCCCTGCTGTCTTCTTTCCATGCACGAATCGTTCTCATGAAAACTGAGGTGTCCTCCCCCCGACCGAAAGGGGCGATGCGACCGTCTCCCACGGACAGCCCCGATGTTGTCGAGGCACTCCGGGAGGCCCGTGAGCAGTGTCCGGCAGTTGGGAAGGAACCAGTCCCGAATCCGTGGCACCCGCTGCTCTACGAAGGGCTCCGCGATGAGGGATTGCCCGCTGTCATTGAGGAGGGGGCGATTACCCCCGGTGGATCCCTCTGGACGGGGGCGCGGCTGTGGACGGACGCGTTCCGCGACACGTCGCTCCGGAGGGGAGATCGGGTGGTGCTGGCGCTCCCACCATCGACGGCGTTCGTGCAGGTCCTCGTGGCGGCGCTGTGGGAGGGTTTGACCATCGCCATCGCGACGCCCCGCGACGATCTGGATACTCTCTGCGACGCCCTTGATGCACGGGGCGCTGTCGCGCCTCAGCCTGCTCCGCACACCTGGACCGCAGACGCCCAAGCGGGGCCGGGAAACGCGCCCGACGCGCTTCGCCCGTCCGACATGGCCCCCACGCCCGACGTGCGATTCCTGCTACGCACGTCAGGCACCACGCAGCTCGCCCGCTGGATTGCACTGTCGGACCGTAACGTGCTGTCGGTCCTGGCGAGCCACCTCCCGCACCTCACGCTCCGCAACGCCCGCGTCCTGTCTGTGCTGCCCTGGTCGCACGTCTTCGGACTGGTGCTGGACCTCTTCCCGCCGCTGCTGGCGGGGGCGGAAATTATCCGTGACCCGGAGGGCGGCCGCGATCCGTCCTCGCTCGTCAACCTCGCAGAGCAGTGGGGTGCGACGCACCTGTCGGCGGTGCCCCTCACCATGCAGCGCCTGCTGAAACACGACGGCGGCCCGTCGCTGCTCGATCAGCTCCACGGTGGTATCGTGGGGGGCGCACCGGTCTCTGGGCCGCTTGCCAACCGACTCTCAGAGACACGCCTCCGGGCTGGGTACGGACAGACCGAAGCGGCGCCCGGGATCACCCTCGGCCTGCCGGGCCGGTGGGCGGCCCACTATTTGGGTCGGCCCCTGGGCTGCGACGTGACGGTGGCGGACAGCGGCGAGCTATTGTTCGAGGGCCCGAACGCCTGCATTGGCCTTTGGCGGCGGCACGAGGGACTCGATCGGCTCGATCCGGACCGGGTCGTCCGCACCGGCGATCTCGTGCGGCGGGAGGGCGACGATCTCTTCTTCGAAGGTCGGAAAGGCACCGCCTTCAAACTGTCCAACGGGCGACTCGTCCGGGCAGGGGCGTGGGAAGGGCGGCTCAAGAGCACCTATCCGTTTCTCCACGACGTACTCCTGCTCACGCCGGATGGCAACGACCTCGTCCTCGCCCTCTGCACCGACCGTCCTCCAGACGAGCTCCCGGCGCTGGGTGATCTTCGCAACGACCTTGGCGCGCTCGGCAGCCGGCTGGACGAGGTTACGACTGTTTCCCCTGAGGATTGGATCCAATTGCCGAAAGGCACAGTAGATCGGGATGAAATGACTCGTCGGCTCCGGGAAGCCGATCAGTTCAACTGAAGGGGGCCGATGTGCCGGCCCGCCTCGTTTCGCTCATCTCTCATTCCGCTCCATCGATATGCCCGACCCCACAGAGCCTGGCCCCGGCCAAGAATCGGTTTGGGACTACCCGCGCCCACCCGCCCTCGAAAAAGAGGAACGCCGCATCCGCGTCGTCTTCGACGACACGACGATTGCCGATACGACTGATGCACTGCGCGTACTCGAAACGAGCCACCCGCCGGCCTACTACGTGCCCCCGGCAGACGTAGCCATGGAGCATTTGGAGCAGGAGTCCCGCACCACGATGTGCGAATTTAAGGGCCGCGCCATCTACTACACCGTCACGGTCGGCGACCGGTCGTCTCGCAGTGCGGCGTGGGCATATCCCAATCCCACGGACCGCTACGCCGCCCTCAAGGATCACATCACGTTCTACGCGAGCAAGGTCGATGCCTGCTACGTCGGCGACGAACAGGCCCGCGCCCAGGAGGGTGATTTCTACGGCGGCTGGATCACGGACGACGTCGTGGGGCCGTTCAAGGGCGGGCCCGGCACGATGGGGTGGTAATCTCGCCCAGTCCGCTCGACTTCCCGATTACATCCGGGACAGAGCGAAATCGAGGTCGTCCCGCAGGTCCTCGAACGACTCCACGCCCACGCTGAGGCGAATCAGCGAGTCGGTGAGACCGATCTTGCGCCGCTCTTCGGCCGGGATGGAAGCGTGGGTCATGGAGGCCGGGTGCTCGATGAGACTCTCCACGCCCCCGAGGCTCTCGGCGAGCGTAAAGACCTCCACGGACTCCAGGATGGCGAGCGCCTTGTCCATGTCGTCGTCGGCCAGCTCGAACGAAATCATGCCGCCGTAGTCCGACATCTGCTTTTGCGCGAGGGCGTGGCCGGGGTGGGAGGGAAGGCCCGGGTACCGCACGCGGCCTACCGACTCGTGCGCATCGAGCATCTGAGCCAGTCGGCGGGCATTCGAGCAGTGCTGCTCCATGCGCAGGTGGAGCGTCTTGGTGCCCCGGAGCGTCAGGAAGCAATCCATTGGACCCGGAGCCGCGCCGGTACTTTTGATTTGGAACCGCAGCTTCTCGGCCCATGCGTCCGAGTCGGTACACACGGCGCCGAGGATGAGGTCGGAGTGGCCGCCTAGGTACTTCGTGGCGGAATGGAGCACGAGATCCGCCCCGAGGCTCAGTGGCTGCTGGAGGTAGGGAGTGGCGAAGGTGTTGTCCACCGCCACCGTCACGTCGTGGGCGTGTCCCAGTTCGCTGAGTGCCTCGATGTCGACCACCCGCATGAGCGGATTGGTCGGCGTCTCCACCCAGAGAAGCTGTGTGGCGTCCGTGAAGGCCGCCTCCACGGCGTCCAAGTCGCTCATGTCCACGAACGACGTGTGGATGTCGAGGGGCTCGAAAATCTCGCGCAGGAGCCGGTAGGTTCCCCCGTACAGGTCGTCCGTCGCCACGATGTGGTCGCCGGGGCGCAGGCTCTTTACGATGGCGTCTATGCCGGCCACGCCCGAGCTAAAGGCAATCCCGTGCTCGGCCCCCTCTAGGGAGGCCAGGTTGCCCTCCAGTGCTGTGCGGGTGGGATTGGACACCCGCGAGTACTCGTGCCCCTTGTGTTTTCCGGGCGCCTCCTGAGCGTAGGTCGAGGTCTGATAAATAGGCGTCATGACCGCCCCGGTGGCGGGATCGGGCTGCTGTCCGGCGTGCACGGCTCGTGTGCCGAAGCCGCCTCCGGCCTCGGTGTGTGGATCGTCCGACGAGGAAGAGGAATCTGGCATGGGAGACGATGTTGTTGGGAAAGTAAGGAATCGGTCGGGACCGCCCCAGGACGACTGTGGCCCCGGCTCCCTGCGCGGAAGCAGTTCCGAGCCAAGATCGGGACCTAGGTTCCCTCAACATACCAAGCCCCGAGCCTCCAGTTGGAGGCCCGGGGCGAGGACAATGCGCGTGGAGGAGAAATCCGCGGTGATCAGCGTCCTCCACCGCCATTACCACCATTTCCGCTATTCCCGACGTTCTGACCAGCGCAGTCCTTAACCTGCTCGGCCTTCTCCGTCTGCTCGGTCTGGACGTACGCCTGGAAGAGCGCCGAGCATGCGTTCTGACGGTACCGGCCGCTCGGGCCGCTCAGCTGCCGGGCGCGTTCGAGGGGTGGAATCGCGGTTCGGAAGAGCTGGCGCCGCTGCTCGTCGAGCTGTTTCACCATCTGCTGCTCCTCCTCGGTCGGCGTCTGATCTCTCGCCATGAGGGAGTCGCGAAGCGTCACGAGGCTATCCTGAAGCGTCACCCCCTTGTTGAGGTAGGCCGCGCCGAGATTGTACTGCTTCTTCGGATCATCGGGGTCGATCTCAACAGCTTTCTTGAGCTGCTCGGCTGCCTCGTCGTACCGGTCCGCGTTCAGCAGGAGCGAGCCGTAATTGTACCGGTACGTGGCATTCTCGGGATTCCGCTCAATCTGCTCCTGGTAGGCCTGCATGGCACGCTTGGTTTGCCCACTCCTGTTCAGCGCGTTCAGCCGCTGATTCTGCAGCTCTGCGAGCGGCGTCACCCCCGTCAAATCTTCTGAGATACTGATGGTGTCCGACGGGGTGGTGGCCTGGCCGCCTCCAACCTCGGTGCCCTGAAGATAAAGGCCCACCTGCAGACGTCCTTTCGCCTGTCGCTTCCCCCCCTGTTGCTTCCAGAAGGAGCCAGAAACCGTCCCTTCGCTGTTTGAGAGCATGATCCGGTCCGGTGCGGATCCGCTCACGCTTCGGGAGGACCCGCCAACTCCTACCGTTCCGTTATACTTGACGCCGCGCGTTCCCGAGACTCGGAAGTGGGTGGGTCGGTTCGAGAGATCTTCGATGGCCCGTTCGGCCATGTCAATGGCTTTTTCGGATTGCTCATTCTGGCGGTAGAGCTGCACCAGAATGGTGTATGCGTTCTTTGTGGGTTGGTCTTCCTTCTCGATGTAGCGCTCCAGGATGGGGATGACCTTGTTCATCTCGCTGGCACCGGCCTCTCCGCCTTCGAGACGAGCGGCTTGGAGACGGGCGTAGGCCTCGTTGAGAACGGGGCCGGTCGAGTCGGGGCGAATGGCCCCGGCGGCGCCGAAGTAGGCGGCGGCCCTCATGAACTGATCCTTGGTGTTCGAGCGCCGGGCCTTATTGAACGCATCGGCCCCTTTCTGATACTGCTCGATGTAGGCGAGCTTCCGCTGGTTGTCAACCGTACTGCGCTGTCCCGGATCAAACTTGATGGCCTTTTGCTCCGCCTCGCGAGCCTGCTGGTAAAGGTCCTTGTATGTGTTCGGGGGCGTCGTGCTGTCGGCCATCTGGCGCAGGATGCGCGCCTTCATCATGTAGGCGTCGACGTTGGCCGAGTCCTGCGTGATTGCCGAGTCAACATTGGCCAAGGCCCGGTCGTAGCTTCCCTGCTCCATGGCGCTTTCGGCGGCGCTCATGTTGGGGTTTCCGGCTGAGCATCCCGAAAGGGCCATAAGCCCCAGGCTGCCCAAAAAGAGTGCGAAGAGCGCTGACTGTCGCGTCGTCATGGTGGCGTGTCGTCAATCAGTGGGAGTCGGTGAGGATGCAGCGTCAGGATTCCGACTGCCAGGGACGGCATCCCAACACGCAAGTGCCGGACAGACGGAATGCTGAGCAACAACGTCATTGTGGCACCTATGATAGTAGGAATGCAAAGATCAGTCAATACGTTTCGGTTCCGCAGCCGTGAACTTCCGATTCATCGGGCCGACTCTGGCATTGTAACTGCTCGCTTGCTTTGCTTTCTTGGGGATGCGGACCCGCTCGCCGAGGCGAAAGGAGCGTGCGCCTGGTCGTTCGGGGCGTGCCAGTCCGGGTCCCGTCGTCCCGCTACAACTCGTCTCCGTCCTCTTCAGTCGACCCATCCCTCATGGAAGCGCCCGACCCTTCGGACTCTCTCATCACGCCCGGCCTCCGGACGCTCCTCGACGAGATCATTGACTACGCCGGGCTGTTCCCCCCGGCGGACCTGTCGCTCCACCGGGCGCTCCAGAACTACGCGGAGTACCGGCGGGGGGACGAGGCCTGGATGCTGTCGCGCTTCGTCCTTCCGGTGCGCCGCCTCCCCGACCTGAGGACCTACGGAGGGCTTTTCAAGGAGGGGGAGCCCTACGTTTTTTCGGTGCTCGGCACTGGTGGGGGGACGGCGGACACGTTCCTGGACGCGTTCGAGCGGGACCTGGAGGTGATCGAGACGTTCGACGAAGAACAGGGTGGGCGCGCACAGGTCGACGTTATGGAGGTGCCCCTGCCAGACGCCCTCGTGGGCGGCGCGCAAGACGAACTGGCGTCGTTCTTGGAGGCTGTCGACCGCACGCTCGTGCGAACTGGCACGGCGAAGCTGGATCTGTTCCTGGAGGTGCCCATGCGCCGTGATGCGGTTGTGCGCCTGCCGGCCCTCTGTGCCGCGGTGGCCGAGCACAATAGCCAGCAGGCGGTGCCCGCCCGCTCCGTCGTCGGACTAAAGGTGCGCTGCGGGGGCGACGCGCCGAGCGACGTTCCGTCCGTCGAGGATGTGGCAGCCCTCATTGTGGCGTGCCGGGACGCCAGCATTCCGTTTAAGGCCACGGCGGGCCTCCACCACCCGGTGCGGCACTACGACGACGGGCTCGACACGGAAATGCACGGCTTCCTCAACATCTTTGCCGCCGCGGTCCTGACCGCTGAGGAGGGCCTCGATTCCCCCGACGTGCAGGCCATCCTCCGCGAAGACAGTGCTGATAACTTCCGATTTCTGAAGGACGCCGTCGGCTGGCGCGACCTCACCGCCCCCCTCGATGGCGTGCGACACGCCCGGGACACCCTGGCCCTCTCGTTCGGCAGTTGCAGCTTCGAGGAACCCGTCGATCACCTCCGCGACCTCGAACTGCTCTAACCCCGCCCACCACTTACCAACTCACTACCGACCAACTCACCAACCTACCAACTCACCAGCTCCCGCATGACCGACCCATCTCTGTCTTCGTTCCTCGACGTAGATGCCGATCACCCGTTTCCCATCCAGAATCTCCCGTACGGCGTCTTCACGCCCCCTCAGTCCACGGTGCCCCGCATCGGCGTGGCGATTGGCGACCACGTGCTCGACCTCTCCGTGGTCCACGACGAAGGGCTTTTCGACGTGCCCGAGCTCCGGACCGTACGCCCCTTCGCCCAGCCCACGCTGAACGAGTTCATGGCCCTCGACGCGTCGACCTGGGCGGCTGTCCGCGAGCGGCTCCAGACGCTCCTCCGTACCGACACGGCCGAGCTGCGGGACGATGCGTCGCTCCGTGAGCGGGCGCTCCACCCGCGGGCCGACGTGACGCTCCAGCTGCCGGTCGACGTGGGGGACTACACGGACTTTTACTCCTCGAAGCAGCACGCCACCAACGTGGGGACGATGTTTCGGGGCGCCGAGAACGCGCTGAAGGACAACTGGGTGCACCTGCCGGTGGGCTACCACGGGCGGGCCAGCTCCGTCATCTTGAGCGGCCAGGACGTGCGCCGGCCCTGCGGCCAGACGCGTCCGAACGACGACGAGCCGCCGGTCTACGGGCCTACGAAGCTGCTCGACTTCGAGCTCGAAACGGGGTTCTTCGTGGGCGACGGCAACGAGCTCGGCACGCCCATTTCCATCGACGAGGCCGACGATCACATCTTCGGCATGGTGCTGGTCAACGACTGGAGCGCCCGCGACATTCAGGGCTGGGAGTACGATCCCCTCGGCCCGTTCCTCGGCAAGAGCTTTGCCACCACCATTTCGCCGTGGGTGGTGCCCATGGCGGCCCTGGCACCGTTCCGCACCGCCGGTCCCACACAGGACCCCGAGCCGCTCGACTACCTGCAGGCCGAGGGCAACGGGGCCTACGACATTACGCTGGAAGTGGATCTCCAGTCGCCGTCGATGGACGAGCCGCACACGGTCTGCCGTAGCAACACGAAGCATCTCTACTGGACGATGCGGCAGCAGCTGGCCCACCACACCATCAACGGCTGCAACGCGCGGGCCGGCGACCTCATGGCGTCGGGCACCATCAGCGGGCCCACCGAGGCGAGCTACGGGAGCATGCTGGAGCTGTCGTGGCGCGGGGAAAAGCCGGTGCCCCTGCCCGGCGACGAGACGCGCTCTTTTCTGGAGGACGGCGACCGCGTGATCCTGCGGGGCTACGCGGAGGGGGACGGGTATCGGGTCGGCTTTGGCACCGCGGAGGGAAAAATCCTCCCGGCTTCCTGCACGTGATGACGGTGGGGGACAGACGAGTTGGCAGGGAGTTGGGACGCTAGTCGTCGCTGTGGCAGGGAGAATGTACGGGCATTTGCCACAATTGCGGATCACTTAGATCCGGCTGTCACCTCGTCCGATTTCCCCGTCGATCTGGCAGGAAATTTTGGGGGAAATTGCGAGTGGTACAGGGGTTGCTTCTGTCCATGAGTGGAATTTTCGAGGCAGGCGTTCCGCCCATAGGGCCGGACCGCCGCCTTCACGCGAACCCCTCGAACGAATCACCCACTCAGCTATGACACGCTTGACCCGCACCCGAAATCGAAACCTCGGCAGCCTCCAAAACGAAATCGACCGCGTCTTCGACCGGTTCTTTCCCTCCGGGGATCAGGACCAGGACCGCTCCTCCCCGCAGGCCGTGTGGCGCCCTCGCATGGACCTGATCGAGACGGATGAAGACTACCGCCTGCACCTCGACATGCCGGGGATGAGTAAGGACGAGATCAAGATCAGCTACCAAGACAATGAGCTGGTCGTCAGTGGCGAGCGCACGTCCGAGCGCACCGACGAGGGCGAAGAGTTTGTGCGCGTGGAGCGCTCCTTCGGCCAGTTCCGCCGCGCCTTCACGCTGCCCCGCACGGTCGACGCCGAGAATATCCACGCGACCTACGACAATGGCGTGCTGACCGTCACCGTGCCGAAGACGGAGAAGGTGAAGCCGCGCCAGATTGACATCAAGTAAGGCTGTTCTTCAGACACGACCTTCCCAACTTCCTCCCGATTGATTCCTCTTCGGTAGGAGGGCATCGATCCAAACCCCTGGCCGGAATTGTCGGTCAGGGGTTTTTTCTATGCCGTGGGCTTGAGCACCCGGACGCAACGTCGGATTCTGCGTTTGCCAACTCGCCAACAGGTTTCACGATTTCGATGCGATCGACCGGAAACCTGCGACGCACCCCCGTTTTCACACTCACGCACACGTCCAGTCGTTCACACCGCTCCACAATCCATGCGACGCACCACCCTCATTGACGAAGACGGGCACCTCGTCACCGTCAAGGCCCCCGAGGACCAGCCGACCAACGACCCGAAGGAGGATACGCACCACGACTTCCTTACGGATCACTGGATGGACGTGGCCGCGGCGTCGTTCCTCGGTTTCAAGCGCCACGGCATCGGGACCGTCGTAGTGACCCAGCGCGACCCGGCCGCGAGTCCCATCCACGAGAGCATCGGCACCCACAAGCTGCTCTACAGTCCGGCCAGCGGCGGGTGGCTGAAGCACAACGAGGAGCGCCTCCCGGACGAGTGGCTTGACACGCGTTTTCAGTCGTACAGTCCAAACGAATCCGCCATCGTCATCATGGCCGACGAAGACGGGTCCCTCCGCGTCTACGCCGTGGACGGCACGCCCGCCCCGCCGCGGAGCTATGAGCTCGTGCAGGCCCGACAAAACTAACCCGCTTTTGCTCTGCTGTTCTCTAACAGAAAGCCCCGATCTAGGAGGGCGTAGTACGTGATGCGTATTGCGTGACGCTTTTCGTTCGGTCGGAAGACTCACGTTTCACGCATCATGACGTCACGCGACACCCGCTTTCCGATGGCTCGCCACCCGCTCCGAACGCCCACCGCCAGCACGACCGGAAAAACTGCCGCGTGTAGGTCCTGCGGCCACCACGCCCAGCCCGCTGCCACGACTGCAGTCATGAGAGCCGTTGCGGCCAGGTACACACGGAGCCCCGTCGCAGCCGGTCGCCACAGGAGCATGGCCGCCGCAACCAGGTGCGTGGGCCACGCCCAGAGCAGGTTCCAATTGTACTCGGTCACGTCGTACGTGGCCACAAACCAGAGGAAGCACGCGAGGAGCCCCGTACAGCCTACCGCAGCGAGCAGGAGCGCGTCGCCGTACGTGCCGGGCCGCCGCCCCGTTCTGGCCTGCCAGCCGGTCCAGCCGAGCGTAAGTATAAGAAGCATCCATCCCGCCGCGAGCGGCCAGTCGAAGGCCGAGGGTGTCGCATCGTACCCCTCGATCCAGTGCGTCGTGTCCGTGCGGGCAACCAGCGCCCGGGACGTGTCGCGGGTCTCAATCGTGGCGTGCTCGAACGCCGCAAACAGGTACTCCGGCAGGAAGTGCGCCTCCCGCGGCGTGGGGCGACGATCGGCAGGTGTGCCGAGGGCGAGATCGAAACTCAGATCGATGAGTGGCAGGTTCGCTGCGTAGGGATCCAAAAGCTCCCGGAACGTCGAGTCCGGGTGGGGCCGGGCCGAAAACTGCACCGCCTCGCCCAGGGCCTGCTCCAGGGCGTCCCGCACTCGGGTGGAGCAGTTGTCGAAGAAAAAGACGTACTGGTAGTACCGATTTTCGGGCTGGGCGTTGACCTGGAGAAAGCGAAACAGGGCCGTCCGCTGTTCGCGGCTCAGAGCGAGCCGCTGCTCAATGACGGGCCGTCGCTGTTGCTTGTAGGCTCGCAATGCCGCGTCGTAGGGGGCCACGCTCAGGAAGTAGCGCAGATGACCGTACGCAAACTTGGGGATGAAGAGCGGATCGCTAAAATCGAACGTGCCGTAGTTGTAGAGCCGATCGATGCCGAGGACCGGGTCATGGACCCGGAGAGCGCTGTGGCCGAACATCGAGTACACCGGGTCGCCCGGCAGGATCGTGACCATTGACACCTCCGACCCCGTCGACAGGCGTGTGGGCTGTTCTGAGAGTGAAGCGACCGAGCATCCCGACGGCTCTCGTGGATGCGCCGTGCCCGGAGCGACGCTCCCCATCAAGACGACCACGAGAAGAACCAGGAGGGAGCGTCGGAATGCTGTGAAGGGGCCCATCCGGCGGCGGCGTGAAGCGCAGAGCAAATCGCTATCGCCTCGAACGTTCACCCCCCAGGTGGGTTCAACGCACGATCGATTTTCCATGAACCAGCACGCCGCCACTGTGGGCCGAACCGACCGTGCCGCGTTCGTCCTTGAAAAACTCCGCGAGCGTATCGACCGTCCCACGACCGAGCTCCAATACGAGACGCCGTACCAGCTGCTCGTCGCCGTCATCCTGTCGGCCCAGTGCACTGACGACCGCGTCAACGAGGCCACGCCCGCCTTCTTTGAGGCGTACCCGACGGTGCAGGACCTCGCCGAGGCGACGCCCGACGACATCTACCCCTACATCCAGTCCATCACCTTTCCGAATAACAAGGCCGGCTACCTGGCGAAGATGGCCCGTCAGGTGGTCGACAACTTCGACGGCCGCATCCCCGACACCATCGACGACCTGGAGACGCTGACGGGCGTGGGGCGCAAGACGGCCCGCGTGGTGGCTCAGGTGGCGCACGATGCTGACGCGCTTCCGGTCGACACGCACGTCTTTCGGGTCGCCAATCGCATCGGGCTCGTGAAGGAGGACGCGACCACACCGAAGAAGGTGGAGCAGCAACTCAAGCGGGTGATTCCGAAGGCGGACTGGGGGGAGGCGCATCACCTGCTCATCCTGCACGGGCGCTACACCTGCACGGCCCGCTCGCCCGACTGTCACGACTGCCCGCTCACCGAGGTCTGCAAGTACTACAAGCGCCTCCAAAAGCGCCCCGACCCTGTTGACGGCTTGGATGTGTCGCGGGGAACCTACTACTGCACGACGAGCGACCACTATTTCAACGACCCCGACACGCACGTCGATCGCCACGACCTCGAACAGATCGCCTGTCCGCACTGCGGTTCGATGCAGGTCCTCCGTGCCGACACCGGCGCGCCGACCAAACAGGTGAAGGACTACCGGGTGAATGGGTGAGCGCGTGTGGGCGTGATTGCGTGTGGACGTTTGGGCGTATTTGCGTGTGGGAGTTTGGGCGTGTGGGCGTGTCGGAGAAAGCTCAGGACTTCGAAGTCCCAACAGCAATTTCTGGTACCGCCTCCCAGCATCCAAAGCCTCCACGCTTCCGAGCACCCAGAGCCTCCAAGCACCCACAGCCTCCAAGCCTCCACTCTTCCACGCCTCCAAAGCGTTCAGCGCCTTCCCGCCTCCTGCATGTAGAACGCAGTTCCGCTAGGTCTTCACACCCAGTCCTCCCGACAGCCTCCCGTCCCAACAACCAACAAACCAACCACCCACAACCAACCAGATGAACAGTAAAAAACGTCATCTCCTCCTCATCCTCGACGGCTGGGGCATCGCCGAGGACCCCTCAGTCAGTGCCGTGGACGCGGCAGACACGCCCTTCGTGGACAGACTGTACGACGAATATCCACACGCAACCCTGAAGGCGTCCGGGCACGACGTAGGTCTGCCGGAGGGGCAGATGGGCAATTCAGAAGTCGGCCATATGAACCTGGGGGCGGGGCGGATCGTCCACCAGGAAATTCTCCGCATCTCGAACGCCATTGAGGATGGGTCCTTCTTCGAGAACGAGGCGCTGATGGGGGCTGTCCGGCACGCGAAGGAAAACGACCAGAAGCTGCACCTGATGGGCTGCTTCTCGGACGGCGGTGTGCACAGTCACCTGGAGCACCTCTACGGCCTCCTAGAGCTGGCCCGGCGCGAGGGCCTCGATCCGGCGCAGGTCAACGTCCACGCCTTCACCGATGGGCGCGACACCGATCCCCACGGCGGCGTGGAGTACGTGCGGCAGTTTCAGGAGCGGGCCGACGAGATCGGGGTCGGACGCCTCGTCTCCATCGTGGGGCGCTACTACGCCATGGACCGCGACGAGCGGTGGGAGCGCACCGAATGGGCCTACCGGCTCCTCACGGAGGGGGAGGGCGAGGTCTTCGACGATCCAGTCGAAGCGCTGGAGGCAAGCTACGATGAGGACATCACCGACGAGTTTGTGGAGCCGCGCCGCATTCGGGAGGAGGACGATGACGCGTTCGGTGACCACGGCACCCGCGTGGAGGACGGCGACGCGGTAATTTTTTACAACTTCCGCTCCGATCGCGCCCGGCAACTCACCCGCGCCTTCACCGAGGCCGACTTCGAGGGGTTCGACCGAGAGCGGCTCGACGACCTGGAGTTCGTGATGATGTCGCCCTACGACGAGGACTTCGACTTGCCGGTGGCCTTCGACAAGCTCAACCTGGAAGGCACGCTCGGGGAAGTCATTAGTGAGCGGGGTGGGCGGCAGCTGCGGGCCGCCGAGACGGAAAAGTACGCCCACGTTACCTACTTCTTCAGCGGCGGGCGCGAGGAGCCGTTCGAGGGCGAGGATCGCGTCTTAGTGCCGTCCCCGGAGGTCGCCACGTACGACCTCCAGCCCGAGATGAGCGCGCCCGAAGTGGCCGATCGGGTGAGCGAGGCGCTTCAGGAAAACGACTACAACCTTATCGTCCTCAACTTCGCAAACCCCGACATGGTGGGGCATACCGGCGACTTCGACGCGGCGGTAGCAGCGTGTGAAGCGGTGGACCAGTGCGCGCGGCAGGTAGTGGAGACGGCCCGCGAGCGCGACTACTCCGTCAGCATCATCGCCGACCACGGCAATGCCGACAAAATGAAGAACCCTGACGGCTCGCCCCACACGGCCCACACCACGGCTCTCGTCCCGCACATCATTCTCAAGGATGGGTTCGACGGCCCCATTCAGGACGGAAAGCTCGGGGACGTGGCCCCCACCATCCTCGCCCTGCTCGGCGAAGAGGTGCCGGACTCGATGGACGGGAGCGTCCTGGTGGAGCCGGCGCCTGTTTCGTAACCCCGGCTGCGGACCGTGCTACTTGATCCTCGGGACGGCCGGCAGGCGCATCTGGATTCGCCCGTCCCGCCCGACCACGCGATCGAGCACGCGCTTGTGGCGCCACAGCTTCCGTTCGAGGGGTGTCGACGCAATCGACATCCAGAGCTGCGTGGCCTGCGCAGAGAATTGCTCGTTGAGGCGTTGGAAGAACGTCTTGGGGCGGGGGAGGATGCGCGTCTGATACGGCCCGTCGCCCATCCCGGCGGCCTCTCCGGCGATCGCCACGGCCTCCCGCAGCGTGCCGAGCGTGTCAACGAGGCCCACGCGCTGGGCGTCCTCGCCCGACCACACGCGGCCCTGTGCGATTTCGTGTACCGCTGAGGTGTCCATAGCACGCCCCTCGGCCACGCGCTGGAGGAAGGTGTTGTAAGTCTCGTCGATGTACTGGCCGAGCAGGCGCCGCTCGCCCGGTTCGAGGGACTGACTGGGCAAGAACATGTCGGCGTATGAACTGGTGCGGACCCCGTCGAACGTGATGCCCAGCTTGTCCTCAAAGAGCTCGGTCGCGTCTATCAGTAACCCGATTACGCCAATAGATCCCGTCACCGTAGTCGGGTTGGCGACGATCGTGTCGGCGGCTGCGGCGATGTAGTAGCCCCCCGACGCGGCCACGTCGCCCATCGAGACGATGACGGGCTTCTCGGCGGCGGTCTGTTTTACGGCGTGCCACATGGACTCGGAGGCCGAGGCGCTTCCCCCCGGCGAGTTGATGCGGAGCACTACGGCTTGCGTGGAAGCCGACGTGCGTGCCGTTTCGAGCGCGTCGATCAGGCCGGTCGAGCCGAGGGTCTGCTGTTCGGGGGCAAAGGGGTTCTCGTCCGGATCGCCGGGGACGATGTTGCCCTGGGCGTACACAATGTCCACGGTGCCCGTGCCGGTGTAGGACACCCCCGCACTCGACGCCGACACCCGTTTGTACTCCGATACGCCGACAGTCGAGAGATCGGCACCCTCCGACTGTCCCGTGGCGTTGCGAAGAGCGGTGCGCACCTCATCTTCGTAGCGGATGCCGTCGATCAGGTTCTCCTCCAGCGCCGCCGATGCGTTGAGGAGCGGGTCCTCTTCCGCCATGGCCTTGAGCGACTCGACGGAGAGAGAGCGGTCGTCGGCGATCGCTTCGGTAAACTGGGTGTTGGTGGTCGTCAGTAGGGCTTGAAGTTGCTCGCGGTTCGCGTCCGACAGGTCCGAGCGCACGAAGGTCTCGGCGGCGCTCTTGTACCGGCCCGCCCGGACGACCTGCGGCTCCACTCCAATCTTGTTGAACGCATTCTCGAAGAAGGCCAGGATGGTGGCAAAGCCGTTGTACTCGAACGTTGACTGCGGACCCACAAAGATGCTATCTGCCGCGCTTGCCACGAAGTAGCTCTTCTCGCTCATGCCAAAGTCTTCGCTGGATGCGATCACAGGGATGCCGCTCGCCGATACCTGCTCGACCGCTTCCCGCACCTCTTCGAGCGTGCCCCACTGCGCAGAGAGCCCCTTCGTCCGCAGCCACACTGCCTCGATGCGGGGGTCCGTTCTCGCCTTTCGAAGCGAGTTCTGAAGGTCCCGCAGGTCGTAGCCCGGTCCACCGCCAAAGGCTTCCTGAAAGGGGTCGTCGGCCGTGCGCTCCGGAATAGTTCCCTGAAGGGGCACGCTGAGGACCGATCCTGGCTGCACGGAGGGCGTTTGGTCGCCGGAAAGGGACAGAGCGAAAAAGAAGAAGATGAGGAAAAAGACGACGAGCCCGAATGCCAGCAGGGTCCCAATAACACTGGCGGCGAGGGTGGAGAGAAAACGCATAGGGGAAAGGGCGGATCTGGAAGTCAGTGGACGTCCGGCCGACGCGGGAGCGCAACCGGGGGCTATGTATTCGGTGGAGGGGGCGGCCGTTTCGAAGGTTCACGGTCCTTACAACTCTTGGCGCGAAACGGAAACCCAAAACTAATCGTCAAGTACACAAAAAGACGATAATCCTACTCCTCCGCCCGACAGACAACCCCGATTTGTCCTGTCGTCGGGCCCACTGGGGGCTACTCAACGACCCGAAGGAGGGGGAGGTTACACCCGTAACGGACTGGACACCCGTGTACGCATCACCGGTTTTCTGTGAGCACCGTGAACCCTGTTGAGACCAGCGACGATCGTCCCTCGCTCAGCGAACGCGAACGCAACATCCTCCGCCTCGTCGTCGAGCAATTCGTCGACACGGCAGGCCCGGTCGGATCGCGCTCGTTGGCGAAGGACACCAACGTTGACCTCAGTCCCGCATCTATCCGCAACACCATGGCGGACCTGGAGGACATGGGGTACCTGGACCACCCCTACACCTCCGCCGGGCGCATTCCCACCCAGCTCGGGTACCGCACATTCGTGGACGACCTGATGGACAAGCCCGAGCTGTCGGAGGTGGAGCGCGAGGTCCTCAAGGTAAAGCTCGCCCGCCTGGTGAGCGACACCGACGAGTTGCTGAGCGAGAGCACGCGTCTGCTGAGCAAGCTCACGAACCTGCTCGGCATCGCCCTCTCGCCCCGGCTGTCCACCGCCGTGCTGGATCGGCTCGACATTGTCCCCCTCTCCGGCTCGCGCCTCATGTTTGTGCTGAGCCTGGAGGGGGGACTCGTCAAAACAGTCGTTCTCAGTTTCGAGGCCGACCTGTCGCGGTCCAAGATTGACCGCATCGTGTCGACCCTCAACGAGCGGGTCGCCGGCCTCACGTTGCACGAAATCCGCGAGACCTACGAGGAGCGCCTCAAGGATCTCCCCGATGACACCGGATTGATTCAGCTCGTCCTCGACGAGGCGCCGCTTCTCTTCAGTGAGCCCGAAGAAGGTCGGTTGCAGTTTGACGGCACGCAGAACATCCTGTCGCAACCCGAATTTCAGGAGCCGGACGATGTGCGCCAACTCATCGAGACCATTGAGGATGAGGACCGCATCGTCCAGGTCCTCGAAAATCTGTTTGAGGCCAACCCCGACGCCGTGGGGCAGGCCGTCGTCCGCATCGGTGGGGAGACCGACGAGGCCGAGATGGACGATTACTCCATTGTGCTCTCCCCCTACCAGCTTGGCGACACGGTCGGCTCCCTGGGCGTGATTGGCCCGAAGCGGATGGACTACGGCCGCGCCGTGGCCCTCGTCGAAAACATGGCCGCCGTCGTGAACCGACCCGGGGACGACGAAGCGACTGACTCGTCGGCTACGTCTTGAGATCTGTCGTCTCCGCGCCGATGATTGTCATTGCCAACCCAGCGTGGAGACAGCCTCCTCGTCGTGATGGGCGAGTCAGGCTGCATGAAGGCACGGCCAAAAGCATCCCACATCACGAATCACCACTCCGAGTCGCCCGTCCCTCGTCACGCCCGGTGGCTGCAAGCTCCCCCCGGCAATCGTCTGTGTTCATTCTCGCTTTCTCCCACGAACCCTTCTCCCGACCGTGAACACCGATCAGTCCGACGCGCGTGACATGACGAGCGAATCGACCCAGGAGACCGACGCCGCCAACGAAGAGACTGAGGCCGAACCGCCCGAGGACATCGCGGATCCCATCGAAGAGATCGAACGCCTCCGGGAGGAGGTTGAAGAGCTGAAAGAAGAGCGGGACGAGTTCAACGAGCGCATGCTCCGCAAAGCGGCGGACCTTGAGAACCTGCGCCGCCGCATGGACCGGGAGAAGAGGCGTCGGCACGAGGCCGGCAAGGTGACGGTGCTCGAATCGATGCTCGAAGTGCTGGACGACTTCGAGCGGTCCCTGGAGGCGGCCCGGGAACTCGACGATGCCGAGGACGCGGAGTCGGCCTATGAATCCCTGAAGGGAGGCGTCGAGATGGTCTTCCGCAAGTTTCAGGACGAGCTTGAGTCCCTCGGCGTGGAGCCGATTGAGGCCGAAGGCGAGCCGTTCGATGAGCAGCTCCACGAGGCGATGATGCGCCAACCCTCCGAGGAGGCCGAACCCGGTACGGTATTGCAGGAGATCCAGAAGGGCTACACGATGGGTGATCGAGTGCTTCGCCACAGCCGCGTCGTTGTGGCCGCCGAGCCGTCGGAGAACGGCACTGCCTAACCTATTGGGACTGCACAGCTGCTTCGACAATAACGTCGCTCCAGACCCCGATCTTGAGCTTATCCGGCCGTATGGATTATAGACTCCAAATCGAGTTTGGAGCGACGAGGAGATAGGAAGACTCCACGAGGGAGTGCTTCAAGAATCTACCAGAGTACGCGAGTTAACCCACTAGACCACTGCCGGGCGCCTTCGGGCTCGCCCGGACAGTCGCACTGCCTGGCGACGTGTTCTTTTCAACGAACCTGACGTGTACATGCCGAGCGACTACTACGATATTCTCGGGGTCGACGAAGATGCTTCGGACAAGGAGATCAAGAAGGCCTACCGGAAGAAGGCGATGGAGTACCATCCGGACCGCAACCCGGACGACCCGGAGGCCGAGAAGAAATTCAAGGAGGCGTCCGAGGCATATGAGGTCCTCTCGGACCCCGAGAAGCGCCAGCGCTATGACCAGTTTGGGCACGCGGGCGTCGAGGACGGCGCTGGGGGACGGGGTCGCGGTCGCGGCTTCCACGACATCGAGGACATTTTCGATGCCTTCAGCGACATCTTTGGCGGTGCCCGGGGGGCAGGACGGGGGCGAGGCCGAGGGCGTTCGGATCGCGGGCGTGGTCGGCCCGGCAGCGACCTTCGGGTGTCGCTCCCGCTGACCCTCGAAGAGATTGCGGAGGGAACGGAGAAAAACCTCAAGCTCCAGAAGTACATGGAATGTGAGGAGTGCGACGGCACCGGCGCCGAGGGGGGGATGGGCGGACAAAATTTCTCGATGTGTCCAGAGTGCGACGGCACCGGCGAAATTCGTCAGGTGTCCCGCTCCGTCTTCGGCCAGATGGTAAACGTACAGCCGTGTCCACGCTGCGAAGGGGAGGGGCGCATCATCGAAAACCTCTGCTCCAACTGCGGCGGTGAGGGACGTGTGCAGGGTGAGGAGTCGATCTCGATCAACGTGCCGCCCGGAGTGATGGAGGGCAACTATCTCACCCTCGCCGAAGCGGGCAATGCGGGTCTCCGCGGTGGACCACCCGGCGATTTGCGCATTGAGATTCAGGAAGAGCCCCACGAGCACTTTGAGCGGGACGGACTCGACATCTACTACGACCTCCACCTGTCTTTTCCCGAAGCGGCCCTCGGCACCGAGGTGGACGTGCCCACCCTGGAGGGGCAGGCCCGCGTGGAGGTGGATCCGGGCGTGCAGGCCGGCAAAATCCTGCGGATGCGCAACCGCGGCCTTCCCGACCTCGAAGGCAGCGGGCAGGGCGACCAGATGATCCGCGTGCACGTGTGGACGCCGCAGAGTCTTACCCCTGAAGAGCGGGAGATCATCGAACAGTTGCGAGACCACGACAACTTCCAGCCCCAGCCCTCCCAGGAGGGGTCCGAGAAGTCGTTCTTCCGCCGCGTCTCTGATGTCTTCTCCTAACGGACACCTTCTCGTAACGGATCGCTACCGGGTGAACGGCGGCCCCGTCTGCTCATTTAAGGAGAGCGTCGAGTGAGAATGACTGGAAATCTCTCACTCGCTTCTGCTCCCACCGGTACGCACTGGGTTTGCTCCTCCATGGCCGAAGAACCGAGCACGTTTCGCGCCTCGATGCGCCGGGTGCCTTCGCCCGTCGTCGTCGTGACGGCCCGGGGGTCGAGCGAAGCCCGGGGCATTACGATCGGCTCCTTTTCGAGCGTCGCCCTCGATCCGCCCCTCGTGAGCTTCAATGTGGCCCACGACTCGCGCATGTTCGAGGTGATGGAGGCCTGCGAGCGTTTTGCGGTGCACGTTCTGGGGGAGAACCAAGCCCATCTGGCGGAGCAGTTCGCCGTGCCCGACCTCAGCGGGGCCGAGCAGTTCGAGGCCGTGCCGCATATCCGCGATGCCCACGGCACGCCCATCCTGGAGGGCGGCTCCGCGGTGCTCCACTGCCGCCCCCACGACGCGGTCCCCGCCGGCGATCACCGGTTGTACGTGGGCCTCGTCCTTGATGTAGAGGAGCGCCCGGATCGAGGCGCGGTTATCTACTACAAGAGTGGCTACAGGGGCGTGGGGAGCGAGCTGCGATCCACCCGGTTGGCCCCTGTGAAGCGTGCATCGAGCGATTCGTCCTGAGCCCCCACCCCAAAAAACGCAAAGTCGTACCGGGCGGGGTCCGACGCGCAAAAGTGACGGCAGATTTCCGTAAGGCGACGGACCGCCTTCCAATCGTTTGTCTTCCGAGTCAGTAGTCCCAGTGAGCGCGCCTGCCGTCCCACGTGCACATCCACTGGCAGCATCAGCTCCGAGGGATCCAGGATGGACCAAAGGTTGAGGTCCACCGGCCCCGGCCGCACCATCCAGCGAAGGTACATGTTGAGCCGTTTGCAGGCGCTCCCCGCCTCGGGCCGCGCCAGGTGCTTGCGGAGGCGCTGGGGCGTCTCGTCGTCGATGGTGAGCAGGGTCGTGCTCACGCCCTGTAGCATCTCGGCCACGGGACTTTCCGCCGTGTCGTCAGTCTCCTCGGGGCGGTGCGCCGCGAATAGATTTTCCACCGTTTCGTGGCGGTCGAGCGCGGCGCTCAGGTTGGCCGTCAGCCAGATCGCGTCGATGGGCTGGAACGTTCGGTGGACGAAATCGTCGAGCACGACGGCGTCCTTGTCTGGGTCAAACGTCCGCACAAAGCGGTACGGCGCGTGGTCCATGCGTTCGCAGAGCTCCTCGAGCTTGCGAAGCATCACGTCGCGCCGTCCCCACGCCAGTAGCGCCGCGTACAGCCCAATCACCTCCTGGTCGCGCGGATCGTCGAACGCGTGGGGGATGGAGATGGGATCGTCGTCGATGAAGGCGGGTCGCTCGTGCCGGTCGACGAGCGTGTCGAGATACTCGCGGAGGGCGTCGACGGAGGCCACGGACGTACAGTGGGGGCTTGGGTAGGGACAGCGCCGTATCCGGACGGGAAGCCCCGACGGACGTTCCGGGGGGCACTGCCCTTCCAGCAGTGATCAGGCCTCGTCCTCCGGTTTGCCAGTGTCTTGTTGTCTTCGGAGACGGTTGGCCGCGTACGCTGCGCCTGCCGCTGCGAGCCATCCGAGCCCGCCGTCGACCGGGACCTGTTCGGGATTGGGGGGCGGGTCTGGGGTGTTTCCGGGGGCGTGGGGGCCTCCGGTGGCCGTGGACGCGTCTCCGGACTCTGGCTTGCTCGTGCCTTCCGTTCGCGTGCCGCCGTCTGCGGAACTCCCAGACCGGTCGAGCTGGGCCAGGGCTCCGCTCAACGCGCGGGCTCGACGCCCAAGTGTCGAGGTCTCCGCCCGCCATGCCGTCTCTGTATCGGGCGAATTGGAACCGAGGTCTGTTCTCAAGGGACCGCCTCCAGCAGTTGGATGCCTGGTTTTCGAAGTCCGCTCACCAATCTGTCCTGCGCTAGGGCCAGTCATTCCCGCTGCTGATTCTCCTGAGGTGCCTCCAAGGTCCGCGTGGCTCATGTCGGCGCGGAGGTCGTACGTCTTCGGGGCCGGGGCCTGTGCAGGCGTTGTGGATTTCTCAGGAGTGGAGGCTCTGGATCCAGTCCAGACCGGAAGGCGATCGAGGTTGGGAGGAGGGACCCTCTTGCGTCCGCGACTCGGGCCGGATGTGGGGCTTGGAGCGGGTCGGTGAGGCGGACGACGAGCGGTCGACGTCCCGTGGGTCTGCGCTTGTGCCTCTGACAATTGTGTCCGACGCCAGTCCGTGAGGGCTCCCGCGGAGGTCGACAGCAGATACACGACGGCCGCAACGAGTAGACCTCCGCCAGTGAGAATGGCGACGGCCATTGATAAGCTGCGATCCGGACTGTACGGCGAGGGAGAAGACATGGATCTGGGGGACCTATAGCGTCAGGAAAATGAGGGACAGGGGGCGCCGGAAACAGGAGAGGAATACGATGGAAACAGATCGGAAAGAATCTCCAGGGCCGTCACTCATCATCCCCTGGCGCTGCCTGTTTCCGTAGGCGGTTGGCAGCATACGCCGCGCCCGCTGCCGCGAGCCACCCGAGGCCGCCGTCGATCGGGGCCTGAGCCGGGTCCGCCGGTGTGTCCGGCGCAGAGGTTTTTGCGGGTCCCCGCGTCCCCGAGGAATAGGTGCGACCGGGTGCAGAGGGAGGATCGGCGGGCCGGGCGGCTGGGGGAAGGTCCGTTCCGGGAATTGAGGGGGCAGCGTGGGAGGGAGGCTGTGGGGCCTGCGCCGAGGGCAGGTTGTGCCGACCCTCTTGGACTTGAGCCTGCACTGGTCCGCAGAGGAGCAGCAGGCTGGGCAGCAGGAGGCTCATCTTCAGAAGCGGGACGGTCTTCACGGGGCACTCGGAATTTGGCATGATGGAGAGGGGACTGGAAGCGGAAGGGAAAGAAGGGATGAGCATGTCGGCTACCGGACTACGGTGATGCGCCGCGTCTTTTGAAACTGTGCGCCCTTGGCCCGAAGGAGATACGGCCCGCTAGAAAGTCCAGTGGCGTTTATCCGAAACGTATGGCCGCGGCCCGGAACCATCGCGCCATCGTGTAGGGTGCGCACCCGTCGTCCGAGCACGTCGTAGAGGGTCACCGTTACCGGCTGCTTGGCCCGAATGCGCAGCGAAACCGTAGCGCGGTCCCGAACCGGATTCGGCGCCACGGTCACCTTCGCGGCCGATGCGAGCTGAATCCGCACTGCGACTGTATCGCTGCGAGTAGCAGTCCCGTCCAGGTTTACCTGCCGCAGGCGAAAGACGTGACGTCCCGGGTCGAGTGGACCCGTGCGGTACCGGTAGCGCCTGGGCTGGTCGGTCGTGCCGTGTCCCTCGACAAATCCGGTGGACGCAAACTGACTGGCGTCCGGCCCGCGGTGCTCAACGTGGAAGCCCGCATTGTTCGTCTCGCTGGCGGTGGTCCACCGCAATTCGACGGTTTCCCCGGACCGCGTGGCGTCGAAGTCCGCAAGCTCCACGGGGATGGAGGTCGGCTGCACGAGAAGCACGAACCGAGCACTGTCGGCTCCAGCCTTTGCGCGGATGTGGGATGGCCGTGCCATCGGCGAAGCCGGAGGCGGGGCCGATTGGCGCTTCGGTGTGGGGGGAGCGAAGGCGTATTCGGACTGTGTTCGGAGATTAATAGTGGAGTCGGCAGCCGCGTCGTACAGCGTGATGCTCCAGGCGTCAGGCACATTCTTCCAGGTTGGCCAGGTCCACCGAAGCGTTTCGACCGGATCGGTCCCCTGGAGTTGGAGGGAGACCGGCAGTTCGAGGCCCTCTTCCGGCAGTGTCGACGGAATAGACGCCACCGATTTGAGACGCCGTTCGCCGTTCACAGAGTCGCGGAACGCCGCCGTGGCGTAGCGGCCCGAGAGCGGGGTGAGTTTCGTGGCGTCGTGCACGTCCCACCCAGGTGTTGCACCGTCGGGGGCATGAAGGGCAAACGCCTCGTCGCGGGTGAGCACCGCTCCGTCTCCGTCCCGACCCACGAGACGAAACTCGATGCGTGGGGGGGCCTTCTCCATCGATTTTAGACCGACGGAATCGGCCCGCCGACCGCTGGCGTCGAATGTTAGCGTGTTTCCCGAGCAGCTGTTGGTCGAAACGCACTCTACGAAGAAGCCCTGGTACGCGCCGACGAAATCCTCATCCGTGCTCGACTGCAGTACCGGCTCGTACGTCCCGGCACTCGGATCCCAGACCTGGACCGTCGTCTGAAAGTTTTGGGCCCCGAGATTGAGCGCCGAGACATCGAACGACTGGGCGTATGGGTTGCCGAGCAGGTGGAAGCCCTCCTGCAGCGAGCCCGTGGTGACGTTGGACGTGCGCGGCGTGCCGGGCACGCTGAGCGTGAACGGGGGCGTATCGGTGAAGGGCGTCTGGGCCGAATCGAAGACGTACCAGATGTAGCCTTTCCCACTGCTCGTGAGGTCCGTCGTGGCCGACGAGGGAGCGGTCCAGTCGACATTGTTGTCGGTCCCGCCGGGCCACTGGTAGAGGTTCGGTGCCGCGTTGGGGAAATGGTCTCCTACACCCTGAACGAGACTGACCTGCGCGAGCGTGTCGGGATTGACACCGCCGACCGGGGCTGAGAGCATGCGCCATTCAGCCGGGCCAGTGATCTCAGCGGTCGGTTGGAGGACCTGTCCGGTGCCGTTGCGGCCGGGCGACCCATCGTCCCCACTCTGGTCTTGGGCGTAGCCGCGCTCGCGTCGTGCGGCTCTTGCCCAGTTGCCTCCATCGTCATTGGCGGTTGTGCCGCTAAAAATGAGGGAAGCACCGGTCGGGTCAGGCCACGGATCCGAGTTGGAGTAGGTGACAGCATCCACAGTATTTCCGCTCCCATCCAGGAGGGCAACCGTCTCACCACCATTATTCAATGAGATCCCGTCAGCATAATCTAGGTCGCAATTCCGAATGCCGCCATTTACAGACGTGTCGTCATTTACGCAGAGGACTACGAACCCACGGGATGGAATAGTGACTCCGGAAAGGGCATCTGTGTCGCCTCCCACATCGATCGTCCATGAATCAGCGTTAATATCACTCGCGGTAGCGTTGTACAATTCGATATATTCCCCATCTCCATCCCCTGCCGCATCCGGGTCCGGCATCAGTTCGGTAATCAGTACGTCCCCATTGTGGTCGCTTACACCGTCTTTGATTGTCAGATCAAACTGGGCAGGCGTACCGGGAGCGGCGCTGCTCACCGATAGGTTCTGGAGATCGAAGAGGGCGTTCTCACTCCCTTCGCTCCCGTCGCCAGTGGCGAGATTCACCGTCACTGTTTCTGTATCGCCGCTACTCGCACCGGACGGGAACGTCACCGTCTTCGTCCCAAAGCCATTGAGATCGCTGGACTCGGCGGATCCGCCGCTGAACACGACGTCCGCACTCACCGAGGTCCCACTGGGCGGACTGATAATCTCCACGGCAAGGCTCGTCTGCCCCTCCGCTTCGCTCACTGTCCCAGTGGGGGACGTGAACTGAACGAACGACGACGCGACCTTGAAGTCATCTACGGCAAAATCCTCTCCGTTGGCGTTGGTCGATGCGGTGAATCGGAGGTCCAATGTGTTTCCAGTTCCGCCGATCTGAGTCGAGAAGGAGGATAGTGCCCCAATATTGATAATTTCTCCGTCGCCCGTGTCGTCGAAGTCGGTATCCTCAGCAAGATTTCCGTCTGGGTCTCCCCTGAAGGCGAGGAGATTCTGCCACGATCCGCCGTCGATTCGGTACTCGACGAGGAGAAAATCGCTCTCCTCGTACCCCGATCCATTGGCGCCGAAGCCCCCTATGAACTGAAGGCTTCCAACGCCGGAGATGTCGATGTCCGACCATGTAATTTGAGGTTCGTCCGTATTGTCTCCGTCCTGGTCGGTGTTTTGCCCAGCCAGGAAATTGGTCCCAGAATTGTTGTAGCTTTGGTCGATGGAGGGATTCGCGTTCTGGGCTAGGATAAAGTAGCTGTCGTTCCCGTTTTGGGTAAGCGCTCCCTGCGTCACCGAAAACTGGCTCTGGTCGTCGAAGGACTCGCTGAAGGGAATACTCAGTTGTCCCTGTGCTGTCTGTGGCATTGAGAGTGCCACCGCTCCGAGCAGCGTCAAGAGACAGATCCACCACTTCCGGGTCCAGGCGAGTGAAGCCATCGTGCGCAGGGAGGAGGCTAGAGACATAGCTTAGGAGACGGATATTTGAGGTGATCGCGTCCGGGCGAGGAAGCAGTCGGGAGAGTCTGCGTGCTACGAAAACTTTCAGCTCTGGAAGTAGAACGGAGGAAGGCCCCGCATCCCGGATCGAAAAGGGCAGGAGTCGTTGTGGCGGAAGTGTGCGCGCGTTCCGGGAACGAGGGTGGCGAGCAGAGCCCGCGCCCCAATTGAATCCAGCCCCTCATCGTCCTCAATCAGTGGTGTTTGGTCTCTATCAAACGATAAGTTTTAGACGTACAAAAAGTCAAAAAATATCTCGACCTTCTGGACCTCCGTTCTGGAGCAATCGGCATGTGAGGGGGCACCTGTGTGTCGCGACCCTCACCCACCGAGCAGAGTCCCACGGCGTATCCTAGCGTTCGAATAGGAGACGTGCTCAGCCCCGACCTTCTGGAAAACTTCGTGTGTCCCTTTCCATCAGCCGGGGCCCCGTTGCCATTTCCGTCGCCAAGACGCATTATTTAACCATTACGAATCGCCCCTCAAACCAATCTGCGCCCCGACATGGCCGACGACGAGTACCTGCTCGACTTTGAGAAGCCGCTCGTCGAGCTCGAAGACAAGCTTGCGGAGATGCGGGATCTCAACGAAGAGACGGCGGACGATCTCTCCAATGAGATCAAGGCCCTGGAAGAGCGGGTGGAGCGGCTACGCACTTCCATCTACCGCAACCTCACCCGCTGGCAACGGGTGCAGATCGCCCGCCACCCGCGCCGGCCCTACACACTGGACCACATCGAGGCCCTCACGGAGGACTTCACGGAGCTGCATGGCGACCGTAAGTACGGCGACGACCGGTCCATTGTAGGTGGGCTGGCAACGTTCACTGGCAGTCGCTTCGGGTATCGGGACCGCACAGTGATGATCTTGGGGCACCAGAAGGGGCGCGACACGAAGGAGCGCAAGTACCGTCGCTTTGGCATGCCCAACCCCGAGGGTTACCGAAAAGCCGAGCGGCTCATGAAGATGGCTGCGAAGTTCGAGAAGCCGGTCGTCGCGCTCCTGGACACGCCCGGCGCCTATCCGGGCATGGAGGCCGAGGAGCGCGGACAGGCGGAGGCCATTGCCCGCAATCTCTTCGAGATGGCCCGACTGGAAACCCCGATCGTCATCGTCGTAATCGGCGAAGGGGCGTCCGGGGGCGCGCTGGGCATCGGGGTGGGCGACCGCATTCTGATGCTCGAAAACGCCTGGTACTCGGTCATTGCACCGGAGAGTTGCTCACAGATCCTCTGGCGCTCGTGGGACCACAAGGAGGACGCGGCCCGGGCCCTCAAGCTCACAGCCACAGACCTTACGGAGGTCGACATCGTCGACGAAATCGTGCCCGAACCGGTGGGTGGAGCGCACCGCGATCCCGACGAGACCTACCAGTCCGTTGGCATGGCCGTCGCTAGTGCCCTCGACGAGCTGGAAGCGCTTGACACGCAGACCCTTCTCGATCAGCGCCTCGAAAAGTTCGACGCCCTCGGCGCCTACGAATCGGCCACCCCAATGGCCGCCGCGCAGGAGTAACGTCGTCCAGAGGCCGTCCCACCGTTTCTCTTTCTGATGGCGTACACCTACTCGCACGAGCATCGCGTCCGCTACCGGGAGTGCGACCCGATGGGCGTGGTCTACCACACGCACTACCTCGATTACTTCGAGGTGGCCCGCACCGAGGCCCTTCGTCACGCGGGGGTCCGGTACCGCGACCTCGAAGCTGAAGGCATCATCATGCCGGTCGTGGACGTGGAGGTGCAGTACCACGGTCCGGCCCGCTACGACGACCTGTTGGTGGTGGATGCGCACTTCGAGCAATTGCCAATGGTGCGGGTGCCCATCGACTACACGGTCCGCCGCGATGGGGAGGAGGAGGTGCTCGTCACCGGCCACACCACGCTCTGCTTCATGGACGCGGAGCAGCGACGGCCCACGCGGGCCCCGGCGTCCGTGCGGGAGGCCTTTGCCACGGTGGTCGAACAGTAGCGGGGAGCAACGCTGGGTCCTGTGCCGGGAGCCCCTACGCGGTCGGGTCCATGACGGTGCCGATGAAGAGAATGATGCCGGAGTGGTTCTCGCGGATGGCAACCACGAACGGCCGGTTCACGACGACGGACGGGGGCGCGGACGTCACGCCGATGCCCACCGAGGTGGCCGCACTGGCCTCGGTCCCCTCCTCGTCGACCTGGAGAAACGTCTTGTGCTTCACCTCGCTGATGGCAAGCGACGTATCGGCGATGCCGCGGAAGTTGGCCTGGTCGGTGAAGGCGACGCCCATCCCAAGGTCCGAAAGGATGTCGTTCAGCTTCTTCTCGTAGCGGAGCGTGAACTTCGGCATCTTCAGACGGCTGAGCGATTGCGGAGACAGTTGCTCCGTCACTCGTGTCCACGTCTCGGTGTCGAGGCTGTCGACGACCGCTTGGACCGACGATTCTTTGTGGGGGAGCAGAATCGTCATGCTGTAGAGGCTGTCCCCGTACGCAATATCGAGGGCCTGGAACTGCTCGGTCTGGTAGGTGGGGTGCACCACGTCTTCAGTCTTCTCCATCATCGGGACCGTGACGGTCGATCCATCCGCCCGGTGGAACGGCGCCTCCTCCGTGTTTGCCGGGTCAAACTGGTCCCGCCACTGCCCCTTGAAGTACGTGGCGTTGATAAGGTACATCACGATGTGGGGCGGAATCTGGGCGGGCACGATCTCTGGGATGTTGCCGCGCGTCTCCTCGTTCACCCAGCCGTTGATCTGCTCGGAGGCGGTTGGGACGGAGAAGTCGAGGGCGGAGACCTCCGCGTCGAAATGCGTCTGGTTCGTATCGATGAACGCCTGCCGAACCGGAAGGCCTTCGCGGTACCAGATCGAGTTGGCCAGCGCGACGTCCACCGTCGGGTCGAGTCCTTCGAGGAGGTCGATGAGCCCGCGGTAGGCGTCGTTGATTTCAGGAGGGGAGAGGTCCTGCTTCTCCAGCGCTGCCTCCATGGCGGCCCGCGTCTCCGCCCGCGCTCCGTTCAGGGTCATGCCGAGGGCCATCGACACGCTGAGCGGCGAGAGAAACACATTCGTTGACGGATCCTCCGCATCCACTGTCGTCCGGAGGAGCTTGAGCCCGAACGTGTTGTCGGTGTCGACGACCTGCTGCTCGGTCGCCGTGAGGGGGCGGGGCGGGGGCGCGTCCTTCTCGCTCGGGCCTGTGGAGTCACACCCGGACACCAGAACAAGCAGGAGGCCGGCGATGGCAAAGAGACGCAGATGTAGGAGGAGCGGGAGCCGTGAGTTGTGCAGCATCGTGATAGGGCGAATTGCAAGCTGTGGTGCGATCTCTTTTTCTCGGAGCAAACTGGGATCATACTACCCCCGTGCGTCGCTCAATGACCAGATCGGTGGATTCGTTGACGAACCGGTCCGACGGTGGCTACTTTTGGGGACCGGCTTCACCATGGGTTCCGAACTCGCTGCCTTCATCCCGTGCCCTCCAACATGGCAACTCTTCTCTTCCACGACCGGTACTACGAGTATAATTTTGGCCCGGAGCACCCGTTCAGCCCCGTCCGGCAAGAGATGACGATCGACCTGCTTGACGCTCTCGGACACGCCATCGATCCGGTCGAGCCGCCGCCCGCCACTCGTGACGATGTGTGCCGGGTTCACAGCGAGCAGTTCGTAGGGAAAGTCGAGGCCGCCTCGGACGGAACGCCGCCCCCGCAGGCCCGCTCGTTTGGCCTCAATACGGGCGATGTGCCGGTCTTTGCGGACATGGACACCGCAGCGCGCGGCCTCGTGGGCGGGACGCTCCACGGGGCCCGCCTGATCGCCGAGGGGGACGCGACCCGTGTGCTCCAGCTTGGCGGCGGGCTGCACCACGCCCGTGAAGATCGCGCCTCTGGCTTCTGCGTCTACAACGATCTCTCCGTGGCTATCGACGCGCTGAGGGAGTGCGACCTCCGCGTCGCCTACGTGGATGTGGACGTGCACCACGGGGACGGTGTCCAGTTTTTGCACTACGAGGATCCGGAGGTCCTCACTGTGAGTCTCCACGAAACCGGCCGGGCGCTTTATCCCGGGACCGGACACGTCGAAGAGATTGGGAAAGGCATCGGCAAAGGATTTTCGTTGAACGTGCCGCTCGCTCCGTATACCGAGGCGGACAGCTACCTCGACGCGTTCAAGCGGGTGGTGCCCTACGCCCTTCAGCACTTCCAGCCGGACGTGATCGTGGCTCAGTGCGGGGCCGACGCCCACTTCAACGACCCCTTGGCCGACCTCCTCCTCACCACGCAGGCATACGAACAGCTCTTCGGCCGCCTCCTCGCCCTCGCCGACGAGCACACCGAGGACCGCCTCCTCTGCACGCTCGGCGGGGGCTACCGGCTCGACGCCGTGTCGCGAATCTGGGCCATGCTCGCTCTGCTGATCCAGGACGTCGACCTCCCCGAGACGCTGCCCGAGAGCTACCGCGAGCGCTGGCAATCTCGCCTCGACGATCCGCTCACCCCCACCCTTCACGATCCCGAGCGCACTTTCGAGGTTGACCGTCGGTCGTCGATCGAGGCCCAAAACGAGCGCACGAGCGAGCAGGCGCTCGAACAGGTGGCCGCGCACTGGCATCACGCGTAGGGGTTGGGTATCCCCTGTAACCGCGTCACCCCGTCTCTGCGCGGCGCCACTGGAATTTTTTTTCTTCAGGATGCCACGACGAACGTTCTCGATCCGCACTTCGGCATCGCGCTTCTCTTCACGTCAGATCATCTCGTCTTCAACGATAAGGGAGGAGGAGTGCATCGAGGCCGGTAGGTGATGTGGAGGGTCGCACATCTGGTTCGACTCCTGTGCCCTGGAGAAAAGGTACCCGGCCTTTGAGCCCGAAGATGTGCGGCAAGATGGCGTAAAAGACTACAGCGTCACGTTACGCCGACCGCATATTGTGTGTCTACAACGTGAGGCTGGTCGGTTGGAGTCTCACCCGAAGCCGCATTTCCGCCGTTCTTTTCCCAACCCGCGCCGACCACATGAGCACACGTGCTACCATCCTCAGCGCTTCCGTCGGGATTCTCTTGCTCACGACTGCCCCCTCACCGACCGCGGACATCTCCAACAAAGAGGCGACTACTCCTTACGGAAGCGCCCTCGATCCGAACACGTGTGCTGTTCAGACCAATCCTGCCGCTGCGGATACCACTTCTTTTGAGCGCCTGAGCGCGGCCTACGTCCCGTCGTCGCCTCAGTCGTCGGGCTCGTCGACGCCGACGAAGACCGCCTCGGCCGTCCCGGTCGCCCCGCCAGTCGACCTCGACGAGCCGACCCTCTGGCTCGCCCGCGCCATCTACTCGGAGACGAAGCTGCCCCACGAGCAGGAACTGGTCGCCTGGGTGGTCCGCAACCGAGTGGAGACTCGCTACCGCGGAGAGCGCACCTACCGGGAGGTGGTTCTTGATCCCTACCAGTTTAGTGCCTTCAACCCGGAGTCTCCGAAGCGCTCGTTTTTGATGCGGCTGGGGCCGGAGACGCCGCTGCCGCGGTGGCAGCAGGCCCTGTGGGTGGCGCAGTACGTGCGCCATGCCGCGCCGGTGTACCGCCCGTTTCCGGTCGAGACGCGGCACTTCTACAGCGAGCGGTCGATGAAGGGACGTCCGACCCCATATTGGGCCGAGAGCGCCCAATTCGTGCCGCCGGACCGCCGCCGCTACACGGTCGACGAGCGACGCTTCCGATTCCTCAAGCAGATCTCGTAGTCGTCCGGAGGCGGCCTCCACAACGGCCCTCCACGCAACGACCCGCTGCCCGGGGTTTCGGACAGCGGGCCGATACGTTCCAGATCGTCAAGTCGCCAACCGTCCCGTTCAAAACAGGACGTTCAGACGAACGCCGAGCGCACTGAACCGCGGGCTGTCCTGTGGCTGAAATTCAGTCCCTCCAATCTCAAAGTCGTCTTTGATGAATTTGCTTGCCCCGAACTCGTAGCGCAACTCGGGCTGGATTTTCAGCGAGACAACGGGCAGCGAGATATTTGCGCCAACCCCCACATTGAGAGAATACGAAATTTCCTCTGTGGCATCGTCGAAGTCGTCTTCGCCACGCACAAATGTAGCCATCGGCCCCGCCAATATGTACGGACTCACGAGGGGGGTTGGAAGCACCGTAAACCGCAGATCCACTGGCACCTGCCATGCCGACACGTCAAATCGGTTCTCCCCTTGTGGAAGCGCATCGGTCGAAAACTCGAAGGTCCCCACTCGACGATAGAAGAAGCCCGGCCGGAGCGTCGCGGGCCCAAGTCCTAGCTCGTAGACGAGACCAATGTGGTACCCGGTTGAGTTATCAAGGGTAGCACCGGTACTGTTCGTCTCGATATCACCAGCCGACTCAAAATTGAGCCCGCCCGCAACACCCAACTGGGCCTGAGCCGGCATGCTCGTAACGCCAAGAAGGAGAAGGGCAAGAAGGGCAGGATATGTAATCCGTTTGGTGGAAGCGTGCATAAGGAAGAAGAAGGTTTGACGAGAAAATCTGTGTGAGGACCCTGGTCCCACCCGAAGTTGGGCCGTGAGCGGAGGCTTCCTCCGCAGGGAGAAAGGCGCACGTCGAATGCGGAAAGTAACGGTTCCCCCGCAGAGTGTCCACGACGCGCCGAACCGGCCCGCATGCTAAGGGCGCAATTGTCGTGCCGCGTCGTCGCTCTTCAGAATGCCTTCAGAATGCTCCTCGCTGCAACTCGCGACCCTTGCTCTTCGATATCGCGGAGTCCTTCCACGGTCATTACAATTTGTGTTCAAGGAGGGGTGGCCCGGGCCGCGCGCCCTGCAACCTCCGTCCGGGAGAGGAGTAGGGTCCCACAAGTCCGTCACGGACTCGGTTTTCCCCTTCCCACCCTTTGTCTGTTAAGTTATCGGCCGCACCCTCCTATGAAAATCGGCATTACCTGTTATCCCACCTATGGCGGCAGCGGGGTGGTTGCCACGGAACTCGGCAAAGCGCTCGCTGAGCGTGACCATGAGATCCACTTCATCTCGTCGGACCTGCCGTTCCGACTCTCCCACGTGGCCGGCAACATCTTTTTCCACGAGGTCAACGTCCAGAGCTACCCACTTTTCGACTACCCGCCGTACACGCTTTCCCTCACCAGCAAAATGGTGGACATCGCCAAGCACGTGGGGCTCGATCTCCTGCACGTGCACTACGCGCTGCCCCACGCGTCGAGCGCCGTGATGGCTCGCCAGATCCTCAATTCGGAGCATCTCGATCTGCCCGTGGTCACCACCCTCCACGGCACCGACATCACGCTAATCGGTCAGGACCCGTCGTTCGAGCCCGTCGTCACGTGGTCGATCAACGAGTCCGACGGCGTCACGGCCGTCTCCGATTACCTCCGCCAGGAGACCTACGACCACTTCGACGTCACGAAGGACATCGAGGTAATCCCCAACTTCATCGACACGGATCGCTTCGTGCGGCAGGACAAGGAGCACTTCAAGCAGGCGCTCTGCCCGAACGGGGAAAAGGTTATCGTCCACATCTCCAACTTCCGCCCCGTCAAGAACGCCCAACAGGTCGTGGAGGTCTTCTCCCGGCTGCGGGACGACCTGCACGTGAAGCTGCTACTGGTGGGCGACGGCCCGGACCGCGTGCCCACGGAGCGCAAGGCCCGCGAGCTCGGGGTGTACGACGACATCCGCTTCCTCGGCAAGCAGGACCCGGTGGAGGAGATCCTGTCGATTGCCGACGTCTTCCTCATGCCGAGCGGTTCGGAAACCTTCGGCCTCGCGGCCCTCGAAGCGATGGCCTGTGAGGTGCCGGTGGTGGCCAGCGACGTGGGTGGGCTGCCGGAGCTCATCGTGCACGGCGAGACGGGCTTCCTCTGCCCGCTCGACGACATTGAGGAGTTCACCGAGTGCACCCGCGTACTGCTCACTGACGACGACCTGCATAGCGAGATGGCCGCGGCCGCGCGAACACGAGCGGTCGAGACATTCGACATCGACCGGGTGGTGCCGCTGTACGAGGACTACTACGAGCGCGTCCGTGGGGCTGCGGTGCCGGCATAGCCCCTACTATCGGAGCGCCTCCTGCACGAATGGGTTCTGCGCGCGCTCCTGGCCGATGGTCGTGGTGGGGCCGTGGCCGGGGTAGATCGTGAAGTCGTCGCCGAGGGGAAGGAGCTTCTCGGTGATCGAGTCCAGCAGTTGTGTGCGGGACGTCTCCGGGAGGCCTTGCGTGCGGCCAATCGAGTTCTGGAAGAGCACGTCGCCCGTGAGCGCCTGTCGGCTCGGGCGGTGGACAAAGGAGATGGAGTCGGGCGAGTGGCCGGGCGTGTGCAAAATCTCTAGGGTGACGTCACCAAACGAAATGGTATCGCCCTCCGCGAGGAACGTCGTGGGGACGGACGGCGGATCGACCTCCACCCCGAAGGCCGTGGCCTGCTCGTCGGCCCGCTCAATGAAGGGCACCGCCGCCTCGTGGGCCTTGAACCGTTGCCCGAACTGCTCTTCGAAAAATCGGCACCCGAAGATGTGGTCCACGTGAGCGTGGGTGAGAAGCAAGTGACGAACGTCAAGGTCCTGCGCCTCAATGACCCCCATCACCTCCGAGCACTCCGCCTCGGTGTCGCAGCTCGCGTCGATGAGTACTGCCTCGCCCTGGTCGTGGCAGAGATAGCAATTCGTCATGAAGGGGTTGAAGGTAAAGGGCTCGACTTGCATCCGAAGCGCGGAGGGTTATCAGAAAACACGATGCGGATCTACCCAATCCCTTTCACCCCCCGAAGATCCAACGACACGTCTTCCCCTCTCCGCACTTTGCCCCCCCTTCCACACGCCCACTCTTCCAACCCTCCACACCTCGCAATCCCGAACATGCGTTTTCCCCCCGGGTTTACGGTGCCCTCTAGGGCGGGATCTCCCGATGAATCGTCACTCCCATGCTGCGCCGGCTTCACTGGATCATTCTGCGGCGACTGCCGGGCCCCTTCTTCGGGTGGCTCGGCACGCTCATGTTTTTGCTGCTGATGCAGTTTCTGATCCGGTGGCTGCCCGAGATCGCGGGGAAGGGCATTCCAATCCCCGTCATCATCGAGCTCATCGCCTACAACCTGGCGTACATGGTGGTGCTGGCGGTGCCCATGTCGGTGCTGCTGGCCGCCCTCATGGCCTTCGGCGGGCTGGCCGAGTCGAAGTACTACACCGTCATCAAGAGCACGGGCATCTCCTTCGGCCAGATCGTGTGGCCCACCCTGGTGGTGGCGACGGTCGTCATGGGCGGGATGCTCTACTTTAACAACGTGATGCTGCCGGAGGCCAACCACCGGGCCCGTCAGTTGTGGAGCGACATCCGGGGCAAGCGGCCGGGCTTTGAGCTCCAGCCGGGCGTTTTCTATGACGGGGTGGAGGACTACAGCATCCTGGTTCAGGACCGCCCGTCGGGGACCAACACCCTTCTCGACGTCACCATCTACGACTATACACAGGGACGGAGTCGGCAGGCCGTCATCAAGGCCGAGCGAGGCATGATCCGGTCGCACGCCGGGGGTGCCCGGATGACCCTTACGCTTCGGGACGGCGTGATGCACCGTCCACTCCCTCCGAACGGGAACAACCCGGACGAGCGGTACGAGCAGCTCACCTTCGACCGCCATCGCATTCAGTTTAACATCTCCGATGCCGTCTTTCGGCGGTCCGAGCCGGGCGAGACCGGCCGCTCCACCCGGACCATGCGCACGCCGCAGCTCCTCCGCACACTCGACTCGCTGAAGAACCAGCGTGACTCCGAGTACCACGCCCTGTACGAGCGCGTTCAAAACCACCTCACGCCCGACACGTCCACGACGGGTTCGCTCATGCCCCCCTCCTCCGATGCCGATACGGCACAGGAGTCAAACTACGTGGCCTTGGCGGAACTCAATGCCGGGCGTCGTCGCTCCGTGGTGCAGGCAGCCACCCGGAAAGCTCGGAGCGCACAGTCCGCCGTTCAGAGTACCCTGCGCGACACGAAGTGGAAGAGCCAGCGCATCCGCAGCTATCAGGTCGAGTTCTACAAGAAGTTCTCGATCGCCCTGGCGTGTCTCGTGTTCATGTTCGTAGGGGCGCCGCTGGGACTGGCCATCCGACGGGGCGGGCTTGCCACGATTGGAGCCATCGCGCTGGGGATCTTCATGTTTTACTGGATCACGCTGGTGCAGGGGGAGAAGCTGTCGGAGCGCGGCTTCTTTCCCCCGTGGCTGGGGATGTGGATTGCCAACCTCATCATGTCCGGCGCAGGAATCTGGCTGATCGTGTACGTCGTGCTCGACCTGGGGGCCACCCCACCCCTGCGTCGGCGTCTGTGGGACTGGCTGCGCTCCTTCCGATCGTGACCCCTCGCTTCCCCATTATTAGGCGTTCCGACGGGACGCATCTACAGCATACTCTTCCCCTTCCCGTCTCGGCCCCTCCTTCCACACGTCCATACGTCCACGCTTCCAGCCTTCCCACCCGTGCTCTACCTCGTCCCCACCCCCATCGGCAACCTGGACGACATCACGCTCCGGGCCCTCCGGGTGCTCCGCGAGGTAGATCTCATCGCCTGTGAGGACACCCGTACCTCGGGGCACCTCCTAGACCACCACGACATCGACACGCCCACCACGAGCTACCATGAGCACAATGAGCGCGAGAAGACGCCTGAGCTCGTCACCCGCATGCGGGCCGGGCGCGACGTGGCCCTCATCAGCGACGCCGGGTCGCCCGGCATCTCCGATCCGGGCTTCTACCTCGCCCGGGCGTGCTGGGAGGAGGACATTGAGGTGCAGGCGCTGCCCGGCCCCACGGCCCTCATTCCGGCCCTCACCGCCAGCGCCATTCCCAGCGACCGCTTCGCGTTCGAGGGCTTCCTGCCCAAGAAGAAGGGGCGACAGACGCGCCTCGAGGAGCTGTCCACGGAGCCGCGCACCCTTGTGATCTACGAATCGCCCTACCGGCTCCTGCGCACGCTGGACGACCTGATTGAGCACCTCGGGGCCGACCGCCAGGCCGCCGTGGCCCGGGAACTGACGAAGCAGTACGAGGAAATCGAGCGGGGAACGCTCGAAGAGGTACGATCGTATTTCGCGGGGTACAAGAAAGTACGGGGCGAATGCGTTATTGTGGTTCGAGGTTCTTCTTAGAACGGCCTGTGCTATAGTGCAAAGTATGTGCGGTGCCTCCAAGAGTAAGCCTCTTCCCAGAAAAACAGCACCGTCGTCGCTCTGAGCTCGATTCAGAGCCTATCTGACGATCGCCGAGCTTTCCACCTCCGGCTGGATGGGCTCCACAAGAGCGTAGCGACTGACGAAGCAAAGCAAGTTTGGAGCGACGATGGTGGCCGTCTGGCGGTTGGGGATGGCTATACATGTCATCGACATATAGCACAACGCGTTCTTAAACCTCGCCGTGCGGGCCCTCGTCAATTGTAGTCCACCACGCCCCCTGCGTCGTCCCTCGCAGCCCTTGCTCACCGGATTCTGCAGTCCTGTGAAGTCGTTTTCGACGCTGATCCTGAGCCTCCTCCTCGCAACGGTCCTTCCGGTGTTCCCCGCCCACGCGCAGAGCGAACCGGCGTGTCCGGCCGACCAACTGCAGCCGATCAGTGCGGAGGCGTCGGGAGACTCCATGAGCGCGACGGCCAGCGACGGCACCCCGATGGCCAAACGATCGGCGGTCACGAATCCGCGGCCGGCCGTGTCGGTCTCCCCGACCACGGACGCGGAGGCGTTCGTGCAGGATCGCATTGAGACGGACGGCCTCCACGTGGTACACTTCTGGGCACCGTGGTGCTCGAACTCCAAAAATGAACTGGACAACGGGTGGGCGGACGTCGTTGCGAACAATCCGGACGTTACGTTCACATTCGTGACCGTGTGGAACGACGAGGAGACGGGCACCGCGGTTCTCAACGAGTACGACCTCCCCGACCGCGTCGCCACGATTACGCAACCGGATCTCGGTCCGAGCGACAACGAGTCGAACCGCCGGCAGTCGTTCCTGAGCCTCCCCGTCACCTGGATCCCCTCCACCTGGATTTTCCACAACAACGGGGAGCTCGCCTTCGCGATGAACTACGGCGAAATGGAGATGGACACCATCCAGTCGCTCCTCGACGCCACCAGCGCGAAGTGGTAAGAACTACAGCCTCCGCGCCCCCTCCTTCCCACGCACTTTTTCAGACATTCCCCTCCTCCTGTTAGGATGAATCGGAAGCGGATTGATCGCATCGTCGCCGGGCTCGTCTTTCTCTGGGCGCTCGGCCTGTACCTGGCCACCGTGGCCCCCACCGTCTCCTTCTGGGACCCCGGCGAACGGATCGCCAGCGCCTACACCCTTCAGGTAATGCACCCGCCCGGAGCCCCCTTCTATCTGCTCCTGGCCCGACTCTTTTCCATGCTGGCCCCCTCGCCCGAGACCGTGGCCTACGCGGTCAACCTACTCTCGGTGCTGGCCAGCGCCGGCACGGTGCTGCTAGCGCACCTCGTCATCGTCCGCCTGGTGCGGCGGTGGCAGCCGGACCGAAGCGAGCAGTCCACTGGACAGTACGTCATCGCGCTCGCTAGCGGCGTGATCGGAGCCGTCGCCTTTTCGGTGAGCGACTCCTTCTGGTTCAACGCAGGCATCGCCGAGGTCTACGCACTCTCCACGTTCTTCACGGCCCTGGTCGTGTGGCTCGTGCTCCGCTGGAGCGACGCGGCCCGCACCGAAGAAGCCCAGTTGGGCAGTGGTCAACACCTCTTCCAGCTCAACGCCAACCGGTATCTCGTCCTCATCGCCTTCCTCTTCGGCATGGCCATTGGGGTGCACCTCCTGAGTCTGCTGGCCTTCTTCTTCGTCGCCCTTATCGTCTTCTTCACCGAGTTTGATCAAGATCACTGGACGACCCGGCAGCGCTGGCTCCGGATCGTGGGGGCGGGGGCCATTTCGTCGGCCCTCTTCTTTGCCATTTACCCGGGCATCATCGTGGGGCTTCCCAAGTTGTTTGAGGCCGTCGGCGCCCCCTTTATCACAGCTCTCCTTCTGGCGCTCGGCCTCGGCTATGGCGTGTACACGACCCACAAGCGACGCATGTCGGTGGCGAACCTCGCCTTCATGTGCGTCACCGTCATCTTTATCGGCTACGCCTCGTACGCACTCGTCTTCGTGCGGAGCGCGACCGACCCGCCGATCGACATGAACGACCCGGACACAATCGAGAAGTTTATCTCCTACCTCGAACGCGAACAGTACGGATCCACGCCGCTGCTGCAAGGCGTGACGTACAACGACCAGACGGGTCGCGTCAACCGTCGCGATGGCGCGTCCACTCTCTTTCCCCGCCGCCACTCCGTCGATCCGCAGCACTGGCAGGTCTACAAGCGTTACGATTCCGACCTGGAATTCTTCCTGGACTACCAGATCGGATATATGTACCTCCGGTACTTCCTCTGGAATTTCTCGGGACGAGCGAGTGACGTTCAGGGGGCGCCGTGGATGACAGGCATTTCCGCCCTCGACCAGCACGTCGAACCGGCCAGCACCCTGCAAACGCCCAGCGAAAAAGAGTCGCGCAACGTCTACTTTGCCCTCCCGCTCCTGCTGGGGCTGTTCGGGGCGTTCTACCACTTTGGCCGCGACTGGCGACGCGCGTTTAGCGTGTTCGTCCTGTTCTTCATCACGGGCATCGGCATCGTCATGTATCTGAACCAGACGCCGATGCAGCCGCGCGAGCGGCACTACTCCTACGTGGGGAGCTTCTTCGCCTTCAGCCTGTGGATCGGGATCGGGGCTGGTGGCATCCTGCAAATGGTGTACGAGTCCATTCAGGACGCCTTCTCGAACACGGCCCAGATGGCGTCGCTGCTCGGCACCGGGCTGCTCGTTTTCCTGGCCGTGCCGGGGTGGATGACGCTGGAGAACTATGGCGATCATGACCGGTCCGAGAACTACGTGCCGCGTGACTACGCGCACAACATGCTGAACAGCGTCGCCGAAGACGGCATCCTGTTCACGAACGGCGACAACGACACCTATCCGCTGTGGTACCTCCAGACCGTGGAGGGAGTGCGGCAGGACGTGCGCGTGGTGAATCTGTCGCTGCTCAATACGACGTGGTACGTGCGCCAACTCAAAAACGAGGCCGCGTACGAGTCGGCGCCCCTCCCCATCTCGATGTCGGAGGATCAGGTCGACAAGCTCGGTTACCGGCGATGGAAGCCGAAGCAGATGAAGCTCCCCGTCAAACCCGCCGAGCTCCGTCCGCAAATTGCCGAGTACCTCCCCGATACGGCTGACGCGTCGACCCTCGAAAGCCCGATGACGTGGAAACTAGAGGGACGGCCCTTTCGGCAAGACACGCGCATCCTGCAGACCGCCGACATCGTCTCTTACAACATGCTACGCACCATTGCCGGAAACGGCTGGGACCGGCCCCTCTACTTTGCCGTGACGGTGGCACGCTCCGGCCAGCTGAACCTGAGCAACTACTTCCAGCTGGAGGGACAGGCCTACCGCGTCCTCCCCATTAAGCACAATCGGCCCCTTGGACGCGTCATTCCGGACCTCACCGACGAGCGCATGTCGCAATTCCGGTTTACGAATCTGGCCGACTCAAGCGTCTACTTTAACCAGAACGCCCGCCGGATGATCGATGGGTACCGGCTGCACTTCTCTCATACGGCCGAGCAGCTGAGCCGCAAGGGCCACGCGGAGACGGGCGAGCAGCTCCTGACCAAATTTACGGACTCGGTGCCCTTCTCCACGATTCCGGCCGACATGCAGACGCTCTTCTTCACGGCCCAGGCCTACCGCACCCTCGGCAATACCGCGAAGGTGGCAGAACTTCTCGAGCGGGCCGAGCCACTCGTGCTGAGCCAGCTCCGAACGGCCGGCTCGCGGCGGCGGTTCAGCCGCGCGCTCCAGTACGCCGGCCGGATCCGATCGTCCTACCTCAAGACGAACCAGAAGTCGGCGACGGAGGCCTTCGACAAGAAAATCGACGAGGTGCTCGCCAACGCCCCGTTCCGGGTCCCCGCGCGCATCCGCCGGGCGTACGGCCTGTCCAGCGACACGACGGGCGGGACGATGGCTCCCTCGGGTATGACGCCCCAGGCGCCCCAGCCGAGCAGGAGCGGTGCCCCTCAGCAATCTCCTCAGCCCTCCTCGCCCCCGAACGAGTAGGGGACGCTTGAGGATCACGCCGGGACGGGCGCTCCTTCGGACACGCCCCGCCCCGTAGCCAGTGCCCCGACTGCACCTCTCCGGGGTGGCAACCAGAACCGTATCATTGCAGGGCTTACGCAAATTCTTACCAGCAGGGCATCCTGCACCCTGATGCGGCGCTGGAAGCACAGCGACCGAGTGCTTTAGGAACGGATCCCATTCGGTCTGGCAGCCAATAATCAGGAAGATTCCGAGTCAAACTCGGGATGACTTCTCTGATTTGCGTAAGCCCTAATCGATGAGCGGCGATTTCCCGGGAGAGATGTCCCACCGCCCGACCTCCGTTGCCACACCCGTCCCCACCGCACGAATCGATCTGCGCGGGCCTGCCACATGTAATCGTAACGGCGACTTTTTCCTACACTTGACAGAATGATCGACCTCGGCTATATTCGCCTGACAGATATCATCCCGTACGAGACTCCTGATCTCGTCGTGTAGCATATGGGAGATATTGTGCATGTAATTTTCTGGGGCTTCTCGGGATGCATTTGGTCGTTAGGGATATGTCTTCTCTTTCCCCACACCGAGTGGCCCTCACACAGCTGAGTGGTCGAGTCGCCCAGAAAATCTGAGTTCACGCTATGAAGACGAGTACTGTCAAGTGGTTTGACGCCGAGAAAGGCTACGGATTCATCCACCACCCCGACGACGGGGAGGATGTGTTCGTCCACTACTCAAATATCGAGTCGGACGAGGACTTCAAGACTCTCCAGAGCGACCAGGAGGTCCAGTTCGAGATGAACGACGGGCCGAAGGGCCTGCATGCCCTGGAGGTGGAAGCCCTGGATGACGCAGAGACTGAGGCACAGGACGAGGAGGACTCCGGGACGTTCGATCTCTCCGAGATCGACCCCACAGCCCAGGTTGATCCCTCGCCCTCCGGCGGATCCTCTCCGGACCCTTCACTGTAGCCGAAGCGGTCCTACTCCCCGCAGTCGCTCCGCCATCGTGCCCGAGGCATACCCGGAATCCCTCTCCATTGAACAGGCCCACCCGTCGCGCCGGCTGGACGACGCACAGCTCCAGCAGCTCATCCGCCACGTGCTCGCGGCGGAGGGAGCAACGCTTCTGCACCTGAGCGTGGTACTGGCCGACCACGACACAGTCCGGCGCCTGAACCGTGAGTACCTCGATCACGACTACAACACGGACGTCCTCTCCTTCTCGCTCCGGGCCGGCCCCGATTCGCCTGACGCGGAGGACGACGGCGTAGAGGGCGAAGTGTACGTGGACCTCGATACGGCCGCTGAGCGCCACGAGGAGTTCGACACGTCGTTCGAGCGGGAGGCGTACCGCTACGTCGTGCACGGCGTTCTTCACCTCGTGGGATACGACGACGCGACCGAGTCGGGGCAGGCGACGATGCGCCAAAAGGAGAATCAGTATCTCGATGCGGTCAACCTAGAGTCTGCCCCGTAGCCGGTGCTATCTCCTCGGTGGCAGGCGGTCGTCACACCACGACCGGATGATGTCTGCGTCGCGCCCCCTCTCCCTTGGCCCCAATTTGCGCCGGTGCCTTGGAAACATCTCCCCTCGAAATGGAATGAGAGAGGGCCCGCGAATGCCACGGGGCGACGCGGGAAATCGCCCTCTCTTGCACACAACACGGAGGCACACTTTATGGCTTTTCAGACCCAAGTCACGACCCGTCACGTCGACGTGAGCGATCGCGTCCGCGAGTACGCGCAAACCCGAACGGCGAAGCTAGAGCAGTTCTACGACGGAATCACGAGTGCGCACGTCATTCTCGGCGAGGACAACTCCCCCGCCGAGAACAAAACCGCTTCGATCAATATCGACGTCTACCAGAAACGCCTCTCAGCGGAGGACGCAGCAAGTAGTCACGAGGAGGCCATCAACCTCTGTGTTGACCATCTCCGCCGCCAACTTGAAAAGTACAAGTCCAAGCTGCGCAGCAAAGACAAAGACGCACACCGGTAGATATCGATTGCGGGTTTTGAGGTGAGGGTTGGGGGTTTTCCCGCTCCCAACCCTTAACCCTCAACCCGAAACTCTCAACCCAGCCTACGCCAGTTCGTGTTCGTGCAGGGGCTCCACCACCTTCTTCACCGTGTCCGCGCTCGACATGATGTAGAAGTGGATGCACGGCACACCCGCCTCCATGAGCTCCTGGGTCTGACGGATGGCCCAGTCCACACCGATGTTCTCCACGTCCTCGGGATCGGCGGCGTCCACTTCGGCGGCGAGTTCCTCGGGAATTTCCGTGTGGAAGTACTTCGGAAGGGTCCGCAGGTGCCGTTTCCGCTTTAGGATTTTGATGCCCGGCACGATGGGCACATCGATGCCCACCTCCCGGCACTTGTCCACGAAGTTGAAGAAGTAGTCGTTGTCGAAGAACATCTGCGTCACGACGTAATCGGCCCCGGCATCCACCTTCTCCTTCAGCCGCATGATGTCCCACGCCAGGTTGGGCGCCTCAAAGTGCGTTTCCGGATAGCCGCCTACGCCAACGCAGAAGTCCGTGGGCTCGGCGTTCATCAGGTCCTCCAGGTACTTCCCTTCATTCATGTCCTGGATCTGCCGCACGAGATCCACGGCGTACTCGTTGCGGGAGCGATTCCCTGAGATCGACTTCTCGTAGCCCTTGTCGTCCCCCCGAATGGCGAGCACGTTCTCAACGCCCAGGTAATTCAGCTCGATCAGGGCGTCCTCGGTTTCCTCACGGGTAAACCCCTTGCACAGGAGGTGCGGCACCGTGTCGATGCCAAAGCGCGCCTCGATGGACGCGCAGAGCCCAATCGTGCCGGGTCGCTTTCGCTTCACGCACCGCTGCCAGGTCCCCTCGTCTTGCTTCTTGTACTCGACCTCCGCCGAGTGACTGGTAACGTCGATGAAGGGGGGGTCGAAGGGCATGAGCTCCTCGACCACCTGAAGGATTTGCTCCGCCGAGCCACCCCGCTTAGGGGGAATGATCTCGTAGGAGATGAGCGGCTCCGATGCCTGGTCAAAATGCTCGGTAACCTTCATGCAGGGCGTGACATTCGTTCACAGATTTGCTTGGTTGTGGCCGGGCGTAAAAACGCCACCCCTCATACTTTCCAAAATCCTGGGTGTTCGATGGTCGGACTTGTCTTTACTACCGCGGAAGAAGCGGCCCCATTTGTTGAGCAATACGCAGGCCGTCGCCCCGATGAGGTGGAAGAAGGCACCGCCCTCCAGACTGGCGACGTACTCGTCATCGTGACCGGCCCCGGAAAGATCAAAGCCACGCTCGGGACGGAGCAGTTCCTCCGGCAGCACGACGTGGACGTACTCGTTCATGCGGGCGGCGCGGCGGTCCTCACGGACAATATTGAGGTCGGAGCGCTGGTGGGAGCGACGTTCGTCCTGGAGGGGGATCGGGTGGCGCTTGATGCCCCGGCCTACCCCCGTATGCCCCTCGACCCACTCGCCAACCTCTCAACCGAGGGCACCCTCGTCTCCCAAGATCACACAGACGATGAGGACACGGAAGAGCAAAGCTACTGGGAACGACTCGCGGACCTTCGGGACGAGACGGGATACGCCGTTGCGTACGTGGCCGCACAGCACGGCGTCCCCTGCCACATCGTGAAAGGCATTACCCACCGGGCAGGCGCCGAGGCGAACCCAGCCGAGCGGCAGGAGGTATACGAGGACATCGCGACGTTCCTCCAGGAATATCTGGAGAACCTCGGGGACGAATCGGGGTCGTAGCGGCCAAGAGACGCTGGGCCACTCGTCTCAGTTGCGGCGTGCCCATATATTCTCGCGCCACGCCTCCGGAATCCCGTCCGACCGCCCCCATACGTAGCCTCGTTGATCGCTCAGCATTCGTTGCTTGCGCCGCCGGTCGGCGCGGATCTCGCGGACCCCCACCGACACCGGTTCGCCGCGCGCCGCGGCCTCCTCGCGCTGGACAACGGGATGCTCCTCGAAGGGGCGCGGCTGATCGGGGTTGTAGAGCCGATACACCATGGTGCCGGCCCAGACGAGTAATGCGGCGAAGGTGAGCCCGACGAGTCCAGCGAACAGAAAAAACATTGTGCGCGGCGGCGGCCACGATTCATCGAGACGGGGGGCAGGGATCGGGGCATCATCCCTGTTCAGAAGGTCACCCCGTGATACCTCAAAGATTCAAGAAAGTTCTGTCTGATGCCCCCTCAATTTCGGGGGCGTTACCGTCACGTTCAACTTACGAGCCACCGTCGGCGGGCAGGCTCGCTCCGCGGTTCTGATCGGGGTAATCGGCCGGAGCGATGCGCAGGGAGTCCGCGGGAATCGACTCTTGCTGAGCGCGCTCCTGCTCGGCCTGGAGTTGCTTAATCGTCTGGGGATTCACGTTTCCCAGGTCCCCGCGGAAGGCCGTGTCGAGCAGCGTGATGGTGATGAACACGACGACGAAGATGGTGCCGATCGTGAAGGTGAGGGCGTTGACCGGGTTGTCGTACTTCAGGTGCATGAAGAACAGCACCACGAGGCTGGCCTTCGCCACCGCAATCCCGATGGCCACCGGCACGGTGAGCGGCCCAAGGGGAACGTAGGCCGCCCCCACAGTAACGATGGTCAGAACGATAAGTCCTCCGAAGACCTTCAGGAGAACGGACTTGGGAACGATGTGCGGACCGTCGTGCGCCATAAAATCGTGAGTGCGTTGGTAAGCTCGATTCCTCAACCGCAGGTGAACTGGCCTTTTTCCCCGTCCTGCTCGCAAGAACACACCTCGTGAAACGTGATGCGTGAGGTTTTTTGGTCTTACGTTTCACCCATCCCGTCTTCACTGATCTTCGGAAAGCAGCAAGTGCTGCCGCGGTGCAGCCCCCAGTTACTGAAGCGGCTCCAGTTTCGGACGATTCAAATGAGGTAGAGCAGCGGGAAGAGGAAAATCCAGACGATATCGACAAGGTGCCAGTACAGCCCCGTAAGCTCCACGGGCGTGTACCACTCGCTGCTAAAGCTCCCCCGCCAGGCCATGAACGCGATGGCCCCAATGACGAGCATGCCCCCCACCACGTGAACGCCGTGGATCCCCGTCATCACAAAGTAGATGCTGAAGAACTGCGCCGCCGCGTCGATCCCGGCCAGGTGCTCATAATGCGTCCCGTGCGGATCGAACGCCGCTCCGGGAAAGACACCGTGCTCGAACTTGGCCGTATACTCGAAATACTTGATCACCATGAACACCCCCGCGAGGCCCAGCGTGCCCAGCAGGTAGTAGATGCACTGCTTCACCTTGTCCTGCTTGATGTAGTGGATGGACAGGGCCACTGTGAGGGACGAGGTGAGGAGCACGATGGTATTCACCGTGCCAAACGTCTGGTCGAGCGTGCCGCTCGCGGCCGCAAACACCTCGGGGTGCCACTGCCGGTACACCGCGTAGGCGACGAACATGGCACTAAACAGCAGCACCTCGGTGATGAGGAAGACCCACATCCCAAGCTTCGCCGAGTCAAACTGCTGCTCGGACGAGACGAAGTGGTGTTCAAGGTGGGCCGGATGATCGTGCTCACCGTCGGTGGTTTCGGTGGGGGCCGGGGCCGTTTCCGTTGCCATGTGCTTTAGGGCTCTCGTGAGACAAGCGTTGGGGCCGGAATCGCGAAACTATTTGCTCGCCGACTCCGCAGTATCCTCCTCGGTCGGCGCGGACGGAGCGGGCTCGGGCATCCGCGGCACCTGGTCGCCGAGTGCTTCCCCGTCGCCGCCCCCAAAGACCTCGTCGGCGAGGTGGAAGTCGTAGGGACCGCGCGTCACGAGCGGCGTGCGCTCAAAGTTGTGGTGGTTCGGGATCGCAGCCACGTTGGTCCACTCCAGCGTGGTGGCGCCCCACGGGTTGGCCGGCGCCTTCTCGCCGTACGCGAGCGAGTGTAGGGCGTAGCCCAGGATGAGAAACAGC
>Ga0207797_1000162_pt1 | contig 48042 bp, 43 predicted proteins | sample PRCRCaboRojoPR_6_FD_187275 | JGI IMG/M metagenome (GOLD analysis project Ga0207797, IMG submission 187275) | Marine sediment microbial community from Cabo Rojo, Puerto Rico - PR CR 10% Liquid 1 (SPAdes) | ecosystem: Environmental > Aquatic > Marine > Coastal > Sediment | place: Cabo Rojo, Puerto... | reverse complement strand
ACTGGGGATCAAAATGAGCTTTCGGTACTGCCGCTCTGCCTCGATATCCAACAAGGTCTGCAGTCTGGAATCAAAATCAGATATTTCACCACGAAATAGGTAATCTTCCATTATCCTCTCCAACATTAACACCCAGTCATACCGCCGCCAGGTGAATATTTGTGACCTTTAAAGCCGTAAATTAAATTGTAGTCTGAAGCATGACACGGGTCAAGCTGGAATAAAAAACCCCTCATGACCCTCTCATAAAAACGCAGGCCCCGCTTCAAGAAAAGCGAAGAGGAGACAGCGGGTCAAGATCCTGATCGACCGACCCATTCCCTCCTGGGCAGGGAAAGCCTGTGTTTAATTATCCTTTGATCTGCCCTTCATAAACAGGTATCCAAGAACAGAGATCATGACGGTCGCCCCCGAAATCAACCAGGTGGAGCCCTGCACGCGCCGCAGCGCCCGCAACTTACCGGGGATGTCTAACTGCTTCCAAAATCCCCGCTGCCGGCGGTTCTTTTCGCGTGCTTCCAGGATCCGGTTGATGAGGAAGGATTCCACTTCTCCACTGGAAAAAAAGGTCACCAGACCTGTCAGGAGGTCACTTTTCTCCTCGGAGCGGGAAGGTTTTGCCTCCTGGATTTCTTGATATGCAGCGGTCGTTTGCTCCACGATTTCTGACCAATCAAGGTGTTTGACCCGTTCCTGAGCCTGCCGGCACATCTCCTCGTATTCCCCCTGCTCCAACTGGCATATATCCTGAATGCAATCCGCAAATTCTTCAGGAGGGGTCTCTTTTTCCAACCAGCATCCCACCTGGGTATTGACAAGTTCATCAATCGTCTCGTTTGATAAACCCACCACCGGGGTCCCCGATGCCAGCGCCTCAATGACCACCAGGCTCTGGACCTCCATCTTGGAAGCGGAGGGGAAAACATGGGTCTTTTCCAGATATTCCGGAATCCGCTCATGTTCCACCTGGCCCACAAACTCCGCATTGTGCAAATCGTGTTCCTCGATATACCCTTGAAGCTTCTCTTTGTATTCTTGCGTGAGTGATTTCCCGATGAACTTCATGGTGTAATTTTCCGGGAGATGCCTCAAGACCTCAAGCAAATAGGCCTGATTTTTACGCTCCGAAATAAAGCCGATAAATGTGATCACCTTCTCCTGTGCGTCAATATCAGCAAACCGGCAGTCCTGATAGTGCTGAAGATTTCTGCCGTTGGGGATGATGTACAATTTTCCTTTGTATCCAAAATTCCGCATGGACTCCAGGGCAGATTGATTGAGAGCGACGATCGCATCGCAGTTCTCATAGAAATCAGATAGGGCTCTGCGGGTGACCGATTCACTGAAAGAACTCTGCAGGAGTTTAATATTCAAAGCCTCCGTGGTCCCGAAATCCAGGGCCCTGGAAGGCAAAACATGAGCGGTATGCACAAAGGGGACCAGATTCATCCGGGCCCATACCTGTCCGATCAAACCCAGCAAAGCAGGATCATGGGCGTGGATGATATCCGGCTGATAATCATTCAGAAAATCAAAGATAGCCCGGACTGTTTTCGCGGTCAGATTAGGCATGTGAAACTCATCATCACCCGCACTGCGCACGCCAAACACCTTCAAGTCGCCATCCGTATTTCTGAGTCCTGTCTGATCCGCCGGGCAGATCATCACTGTGTCATGCACATCCGCAAAATGATGGGCCAGCTCATGGGCCACCCTCCCGGCACCCCCACCCATCCCTTCTCGAAATAATGACGTGAAAACGACTTTCATAAACCTCCCTGTTTCTCCCGGCCGCCAGGTTCTCGGGCAGCGAATTGGAACCTGTCGAAAACGGATTGATACATGCGCACCATTTGCTCACGGTCCAAGCCCATTTTTTGCAGCGAATATGTGTGATCGCTTTCATGATTCCGGCTGCGCTCGGTGGCCCTGCGCAGGACCTTTTCATATTCCGGAGTAATCTCATAACCCAGCCGACGGTAAATTTCCCCCACAGCTTTTCTGGGATCGGCCACCATCTGATCGAAATTGACCACGATGAACCTGCTTTCATCCTCTTCAGCCAGCCGCTCCAACGGGTAGGTATACCAGTGCAGCGAGGATTCCAGGATGAAGTCACGGCTGGCATAGGCTTCCAGGGGATCACCCAGCATCTGCCATTCCGCTTCTTTCAGGCTGAGGTGAGACGGGACAGCATCCAATGGGTTGCGCACCAGATAAATGAATTTCGCGTCTGGAAATCGAGCCAGCAGGGAATCCACCATGGGGGAAAAATTGGGGTTTTTGGCCAGATAATAACGACCCTTTTCTTGATGCATGAAGAGATGCCTTTGCAGACAGCGGGCGTAAAAATCCAGGATCCTCTCTTTTTGCTGGGGTTCCATCAGGGAATCAAAATATACGTACGGGTGCGCTTCATCCAGCATGGCCGCAAATGACCAGATCTTCAAGGTAGAAAAGATATGAATCAACAGGTATTCGTCTTCTTCCGGGGCGTTAAGGGCTAATTTATGGACCACATTTTCGCGCTGCCATTCCCTTTCCAAACGCCTTAACCGGCGCTGAATGGGCGCCCCTACCGCCCGTCCAGCCCGGGCCAGCGCCGTGAGCACTTTGCGCATGAAAATAGAGGGAGCGATAAAGATCTCCCATGTTTTCATGGAAAGAAAATTCTCCTTATCTTTTGCCAGCAACCGATGAAGAAATGTAGTTCCGCTCCGGGGATTGCCGATGATGAACACAGGGGATTGAATCTGCACGTTCTGATAGCCGCGGAAGAAGACCTCATCCAAAAAAAGGCCCGACCAGATCAACAACTGCACAGGAAGATAAATCCCCAGAGAAAGAAGAAGTACACCGAGACGCTTGGGCGTCAGGTGGTAATGCTTCCCTTTCGACTTTAAAAAAGATTTATAAAGGAAACGGATCAAGGCCCCAAAATCGAATTTCACGTTCGCATCCCTTCTCTTCCCTCATTCCTAGCCCACTCAAAGTTCCATCTTCATGGTTTCGCGGGGGTGGAAACTGTGTCCCACCCAATCCCTCTGCGCTCTAAAGATCAGTCCATTTCAAGACCGTTCCCACAGCCCCTTTGCCACCCGTTCCGGGGTGAGAGGGAAGTCATCGTACCAGATGCCGACAGCATCCTGGACGGCGGCGACCACAGCGGGTGCGGTGGGAATAAAGGGCATCTCCGCCATCCCCCGGGCGCCCCAAGGGCCATTGGGGTCGGGATATTCCATGATCACGGGTTTCAACTTTTGAGGCACATCCCGGACCGTGGGGATCAGGTAGGTGGAGAACATATCCGTTTTCACATATCCGTCTTCCTGGATGAAATTTTCCGTCAACACCCACCCGAGCGCCTGCGTCACACCGCCTTCAATCTGTCCCTCCACCTGCTCCGGGTTGATCGCCTTGCCCACATCGTTCGTTGACACGAAGTTCAAGACGGTGATCTCCCCGGTCTCAGTGTCCACTTCCACTTCCGCCATCTGGGCGACATAACCGTAAGCAAAATTCGGCTTGGACTCGCCCGTCTGGGGATCATAATCCGTGGTGGGCGGGGCGAAATACTGGTAGGTGCCGACGGCAGGCCGATCCTCATCTTTCCATTTCTCCAGCGCCACTTCGGCTGCACCGCGGATGCTGTTTCCAGACATAAATGTCATTCGCGAGGCGGAGTTACTGCCGGAATCCAGGGTCTTTTCCGTATCCGCAGTGATCAAACGGACCTTCTCCACAGGCACACCCACTGCCTCGGCTGTCATCTGGGTAATCGCGGTGTGGGCACCCTGGCCCGTGTCGGCGCCCGCCTGGCGGACAATGACTTCCTCGATCTCCTTTCCTCCATGAAGCTCAATGGTCGCCCAGGCATTGTCTTTATATCCAAGGGAAAAGCCCACATTTTTAAAGCCGCAGGCGAAACCTTTGCCCCGCTTCAGGTGCGGTTTTTGAGGGTCTTCCGGTTCGTCTTCTTTCCACCACACCCCATCCACTTTCTTCCAACCAGATTCCTCTGCGCAGCGGGAAATCACCTGGGGAATACTCACCCCACCCGGCATATGCGTCTGGACAGACATCAGATCCCCCTCCCGTAAAGCGTTTTTCATGCGGATTTCCACCGGATCCATGTCCAATGCTTCCGCCAACTTATTTATCTGGCACTCCGCTGAGAACGCGCCCTGGGGCCCGCCAAACCCGCGGAATGCACCAGCGGGAACGCGGTTCGTGCACACCGCCCGGGCGTCCACTTTCACGTTGGGAATCCGGTAAGGCCCAGCGCACATCAAGGTGGCGTTTCCCAGCACTTTATTGGACGTGGACATATACGCCCCCCCATCCGCGGTGATATCAACCTCTACAGCGGTGATTTCACCCTCCTTGTTCGCCCCCCAACGGGCCTTAATGTGATAGGGGTGCCGTTTGTGATGGCCCCGGATCGATTCTTCCCGGCTCCAAACGACCTTTACGGGGCGATCAATGCCGCGTTCGTGCAAACGCATGGCAGCTAACCCCAGCACAATTTGGACAGAAATATCCTCCCGGCCCCCGAACGCTCCACCCGTATGCGGATGAATGATCCGCACCTGGTCTTCCTCCAGATCCAGGGCATGAGCCACCTGCTCCCGCTCCTCATGTGCCCACTGGGATCCTGCTGCCACAGCAACCCTTCCCCCCTCATCGATATAAGCCAAACCGGCTTCCGGCTCCATGAAGGCGTGTTCCTGGGCGGGGGTGTGGTAGGTGGATTCGACAATGACATCCGCTTCCTGGAAAGCTTTCTCGACCTCACCTTTCCGGATCCGGAATTCTTCCAGGATGTTGGTCCCCCGGTCCGGGTGAAGGAGGACAGCGTCTTCCTCCAGGGCCTGAAAGGGATCATACAGCAGGGGAAGGTCCTCATATTCCACCTCGATCAAATCCAGGGCAGCCTGGGCAATTTTCTTGCTCTCCGCAACGACCGCTGCCACCTGATCGCCGACAAAACGAACCCGGTCCGCATATGGTTTGTCGGACCCCGGGCCGCAGAGCACTGGCTGATCGAACACCTGCAGCCCGTACTCGTTGACCGGGACATCCTTCGCCGTGAAAACAGCGATCACACCCTCCAAAGCTTCCGCCTCCCCGGTCTCAATGGACCTGACAACAGCATGGGGCCGGCCAGCAAACAGGATCTTCATATATGCCTGATCAGGACGGTTCAGATCTCCCGAAAAACGGGCTTTTCCGGTCACCTTATCCCTGGCATCTACACGTTGGACTGATTTTCCGATAGCACTCATACATCACCTTCTCTGATTTAGTTTCACGTATCACCTTTAATTCTTTTGCGTTCCAGATTAATAATGCGCCTGATAATCGCCACCGCGCTGGCGTAGGTCGGATCCATGCCATAATAAGACAGCGTGCCGGCGCCCAGGTTTTTCCCTTTGCTCAACGGGGTGTCCGAAGCGTAATGGAGCAATCCCAGATCAAACGGCAGACGATTTAAATTTACGATCTCGTCGACAGGGTGCCGGGTGGGCCGGATCATCTCATACACCGCGGAGAGGTAAGGGCCCGCCTCCATCTCAATATCCGTGTACCCTTCCCGGTAAAAGACATCCATATAACGCCGGTTTTGCAGGAAGGTTCCCCGCACCGTGACCGCCTTCTGGTTGTCGATCACCGTCCCGTAAATCAAAAAGGGGCTGACATCCGCTGCCGTAAAGGCCCGGGGACACAGGTAAGTATTCCGGGAATGCTCATCGTGAACGACATAGGGAATCATGATATCCCCCACCACACCGTTCAAGGTGGCAGCTTTTCCCATGATATATACCCCCAGAACATCCCCGACGTGTTCCGCCACTTCGGTGAGGATATTGTAAGCTGCAACCCCGAGGGGGTAATCGATGTTTAAAATCAGGGCATCGCTGTCCGCCAGGAACCGGACATCCTCTCCCTCGGCACAAATCCGGGGGTCGAGCCATTCCGGGACGAGTTCAGAAAGGCGGATGACCTGCGCATCCACGTCGAAGAAGTGTTCACTGTCTACCCTGGTGATCCCCACCCTCTTTTCATGCTCGTTCCGGCGCCTGTAGATTTCCTCGATGTCATCGCTCTCAAGGTACTTCTTCAGGGCGTAATACCAGAAATTCTCCTCGCTGGAAGGCACCTTCTGGGTCTGAATCTGGCGCCACTCATCCATTAATTCCTCATGGCCCGCTTCTTTAAGATACCCCTCCAACTCCTGCTGATTCTTAATGGCAAACCCGGACAGCAAATTGGGCAGGCTGTGCGAATTGCTGGACACGAAGTAAATCGGTCGATCCAACACGCCCGGGGCTTTGCTGGCGATGTTGCTCCACCAGGCGTTTGTAGCTCTGCTGTACTCAATCAGGGAACCATTTAAGAGCCGGACCTGAAAACGGCATTTCTTTGTCTGAATTTCTTTCAAGCGGGACAGAAAAGACCCCTCCAAAATGGAGCGCCAGCGGGTGAGGTCGCTCTCAGACATCATCAGCTCCTCCGCCAGCCGCTTCCAGACTCCCCGGTCCCGGGGAAAATCATCCAGATCGAGATCCCCCCGCAGGTGTCCCAGAAGCATGTGCAGTTTGTTCCATTCAATCTGGTAGGCAGTTAAAAGAGGGATGACATCGTCAATATCGGATCGGCTGGCGACAATACAGGCCAGCGTCTCTTTTCGGGGATGATAGAAACAGCGCCGGCGGCGGGCCCGCGCAGAAACCTGTTCCCACGACCACACATCCCCGACCCCAGCCTTCTCGAAAATGGACGCGCTCTGGCCCAAGACCACTTCCCGGACCTGATGCACGCAATCCGGCAGGCGCAGCAGGGCGTAAATGAAAGCTGACATATCAGGCGCTTGATCCCTCGCCCGTTGGTGCAGGATAGCATTCATCCCGGAATGGACTTCTTCCAGGGTCCGGATCTGAACTGCATCCGTGGTCCGCAGCAGGGAATAATATGTGCGGAGGTAAAGTTCTACTTCCTCGGATGCTGTATAAGGGACCGTGCGTTCCATACCAACCTACCTCTTTGCCGGGTCTAATGTCGGGTGCGATTCCTGGAACGAATATCCATCCAACAGGGGATCAAACTCACGGTGAATGAAGGTTTCGTCCAGCCCCATCTCCTGCAGTGAATATTCGTGATTGCTTTCATATTGCCGCGAACGGAGGGTTTCTCTCTCAAGAATCCAGGCGTAGCGGGGGGTGATGTCCATGCCAAATCTCTCATACACCTCTTCAACGACCTGCTTGGGGTTGGCAACAAAAGTTGAAAAATCAATCACCGCATAACGGTCCTCAGGGAGGGATTTCAGCACCTCGTGGGGATAGGCGTACCAATGTCTGGCATGCTCAATAAGCGTTTCTTTGAGAGGATAGTCTTCTTTTGGAGAGCCAAAGGTGTGCCAATGTGTGGCCCACATGTTAATTGTGGACGGCACCATATCCACCGGATCCCTGACGATATTGATGAACCTGGCATCCGGAAAAAATTCCTGGATCGTTTTCACCGCCGGAGAGAAATCGGGGTTTTTCGAGATATAGCGTTTGGATTTGTTAAGAAATAGATGACGGCGCAGGATTTCCCGGTAATATCGAAAATCGCTCTCCTTTTGTTGCGGGGAAACCTGTTGATCATAATATATATATTTTTCTGCCAGCTCAGGAAAAGGAAACAGGGCAAAGAGGTTATAGGAGGACCACAGGTGATAAAAGATATGGCTGTCCTCTTCAATTTTATCGATCCCTGTTTCATGCATGTACATATAGGATTCAATGGGCTTGTTGAACTGCTTGACCAGCCACCGGATCGGGCTCCCCACCATGCGGCTGACCCAGATGATGGCCCTGAACACCTTCCGGTAGGTGATGCTGGGCGCAAAAAAGATCTCCCAGGTTTTCAACGCGGTGGCTTCTTGATCCCGCAGTAAAAGATGATGGAGGAACGTGGTCCCGGACCGGAAATTGCCAACGATGAATATGGGAGAATCGATCTCCTGTTCCCGGTAAGCGGGGAAGAGAATCTCATCCAGGTAATACCCCAGGCGCAGGTAAATCTGCCAAAAGGGATACAGGGTAAAGATAATCCAAAGGAACAAAATGCGTTTGGGGGATAAGCGGGCTGGTGAATCTTTTGTCCGGAAAAGACTATAGTAAAAGTACGTCAACGCTTCTCTGAAATTAAATGGCATACATAAAATCTCACTAGAAAGAGGTTCAAGAATGTGCGGCTCCCGAGCGGCGCTCAATCCCCTGTCCCGGTTGGCATCCGCTGCTCCCCGTACAAGCTGCGGTAGAAAAGCCAACCAATCCCCAGGTAGGCAATGGTTTTGGGGATCATCAACAACCCCAGGAGAGGAACAGCCTGCACGAACATGACCACGGGCAGATAGGTCAGGAAGGAAAACAAGATCAAGATCCCAACCCAGAGATAGGTGCGGTCCTTCTTCGCTGCAGCTGTCCACAAAAATAAGACACCCACCCCAACACCGAGCACGAAGAGGGGGATGTTGCGGACCATGGACCAGGGCTGGACCGGCACCGGTTGCCCCCATTGATTCTCAGGCAAAACCAGTAATCCCAGGCGGATGCCGGCCACGGTAAATAATAAGTATACAAAAGCTGAGACCCTCTCCTGGTTGCGGATGATCCAAATCACGAGCAGGAAGAGATAGAAAATGGTCACCGTTACCGCAGTGATCAGGGCGCTCCAGCCGACGATGCCCACCGAGGCCCCGAAAATCGAGACAGAAGCGTCCAATCCTCCATCTAAGAAATAGGCGACAGTGCGGGTTCCAACATGAAACGTATCCCCAAAAGCGAGCGTGAATAAAGCCACCCAAAATAAATTGGCGATATTCTTTTGACCTTCCTTTACATGATCAAACCGGACCCTCATCAGGACCACTAATCCCCAAATCAGGATCAGATACAGGAGGTTAAACCCGACTTCCATCCAGATAATAAGATTATTTTCCATTCAATGCCATCTCCTTCCCGTAATGCAACCAGACTTCGTAAGGTCTCAGATTTTCCATAAAAACACAATCCGCGCCCAACCTGGAGGGTTCACATTCCACATCCGGCGGGCCATCCAGCTGTTCGGGGACCCTCATATCAGATGTCCGGACCCGTATGAGAAACCGACACATCCCAGGCTTTTCTGATCCTACTATCTATCAAACTCGTCTTTGGGTCGGACAGCTTGATAGAAAAAGGAGTAGATGATCGTCACCACGCCAAATCCCAGCAGGGCCAGGAAAAAGCTGACGATGAGTTCCGCATAAAGATCAGGAGCCCAGGACAATCCTCCTTGAATAGCGGCTGGCACCTCTATCCATCCCCGGACTTTATTGGCTTCCACCAATAAATTTGCCCCTGCATATGACATGACAGCGATCAACCCCATAAGAATAAAACCTATCCCACGCCACACTGGATGTAATCCCTCCTTTTTTTCTGGTCCTCTTTTCCTGTACCTTTGGTAGAAACCCATTACGCACCTTCTTTCTGGCTTGCCTCTTCAATAGCTTTGATGATCTTGTAATAGCCAGTACAACGGCAAAGGTTACCTGTGATAGCATCCACAATTTCAGTCCGGGAAGGGTGCGGTTTCTCTTCCAGCAATTTCACACCGGACATGATAAATCCCGGCGTGCAATACCCGCACTGGACTGCACCCTCCTCAATGAACGATTCCTGAAGGGGATGTAAATCCTCCCCTTCTGATAAACCCTCAATGGTCACGATCTGAGCATGGTGCGCCCGCGGGGCGGGAATCATACAGGAGAGAACAGCCCTGCCGTCCAAAAACATGGTGCAGGAGCCGCATTCCCCTTCCTCGCAGCCCACCTTTGACCCCACCAAGCCCGCCTGATCACGGACGAGATGCAGTAGGGTATCATCATGCCCTGCTTCAAAAACGTGCTCTTTCCCATTGATCGTCGTCTGAATCGGCGTTTCCCCTTGGACCATCGGTTTCCCCGTCAGACCCGGCGTGGGTTTCACCGGGCTGAGATCCCCAAGCAAGACCGGGTTCTCGGGTACGCGCTCACCCGCTGCCCCACTGCGAATCTCCCTCAGACCACGCTTGACCAGGACAGAGGTCATTTGGCGGCGATACGCTGCGGATCCCCGAACGTCATCAATGGGGGATGCTGATTCCCGCGCCAAACGGGCAGCCTCCTGGATGTTTTCCTGGGTCAACTTTTTTCCTATTAAATATTCTTCTGCCTGGGGGACGGGAATGATGGTCGGCGCGACAGCTCCCAAGGTGATGGAGGCTTCCTGGACAACGTCACCGGATAACGTCAACAAAACGGTGACATCAACCACGGAAATGATCATCGTCTGACGCAAACCCAGTTTTAGGAAGGTCCCGTGCTGATTATCTTTGAGTTTGGGGAAGAATATGTCAGAGATCATCTCATCCGGCCGCAAGACTGTCTTCCGAACCCCGGTATAGAAATCCTCCAAATTAACGCTTCGATCTCCTCCTTTTGAGGACAGGACGAGTTTAGCGCCCATGGCCATCAAGGGGGAGATGGTGTCATTGGCAGGAGAAGCAGTGGCCAAATTACCGGCAATACAGGCCATGTTCCTGAGCTGCGGAGAACCCACCTCCCATGACGCCTGCGCCAAAGGAGACGCATGGTTTCGGATGACTGGCGAGGCCAGGACATGGTTGTGGGTCACAGTCGGTCCGAGGTGAATGCGGTCTTCTTCATCCACCGTAATGCGGTCAAAACCGGGAACCCGGGATATATCGATCAGGGTTTCCACTTCCGACCGCATCCCCCGGTCCATTTCCAGAACCAAATCCGTTCCCCCCACGATGATGCGGGCGGAAGGCCCCTTTTCAGCCAATATATTCAGAACCTGTTCAGTTGATGTCGCGTTAATATATTCTTTCCACATAAATTATCTCACCTACTCGTAAAGGAATCCAAGGTCCTTACTGTGATAATGGACCACCGTCCCCGCCTCGCTGGACCATGATCACCTCCGCCAGGATACTGACAGCGATTTCCTCCGGGGTTTCCGCATTGATATCCAAACCAATGGGAGCATGGATTTTTTGAAGATCGGCTTCACGGAGTCCTTTCTCGCGGAGCTTTTCTGCCGTTAACTTCCATCTGCGCTTTGAACTGATCACACCCACATAGGCATGCGGCTGGGACAAAATTTCGGGCAGCCCCTTGACATCGATCTCCATGCTCCGGGTCACCATGACCACGATCGTGCGGGGTGTGAATTTGACATGTTCAGGGATTTCCTGAAGAGGGCAGGGGTGATAGGCTGCCGCACCGGGTACAACCTCCGGATTGCAAAACTCCTTGCGGTCATCGGTGAGCACCACCCGGTATCCCAACCAGTTTGCCAGGTGAACGACCTCCCGCCCCACATGGCCGCCCCCCACAACAAGCAGAGTGGTGGCAGGTGCCAGCGGTTCAAGGAAGACTTCCAAAGATCCCCCACATACACCCGGATCCCCCCGATCCGGATCCACAAGCTGGTAAGGGATGATCTTAACCTCGCCCGTGTCCATGACCTCCAGGGCCGATTCAATGACCCTGCTCTCCACTTCTCCTCCCCCCACCGAGCCCAGGATTTCCCCATCAGGATAGACGAGCATTTTACTGCCTTCCTTGCGGGGTGTGGAGCCCTGGGTTTTTATGATCGTGCATAAAACCCCTCTCCCCCCCTGGGCTTTCAGATCAGCAAGCGCTTGATATACGGTCTTCATAATTCTCTTTTTCTCTTTATTCAATACCTTCTAATAAACTGAGCACGACAGGCAGGAGCTGTTTTTTCCTGGAGACCACGCCCTCCGCCAGGCGCGTCCCATCCGACTGCGTGGGATAGGGAAGCCCGTCAAAGGTGGGCGGGGGGTTGATGATGATCAAACGGCTTGAGCCGCGGACCACGTCGGTGACCATGAGCATGGTGAAATCCAGATTTTGACGTTCCAGCAATTCTTCCAGGGCATCCTCCAGCTCCTGGAGGTGTTTGTTCACCTGCATCAAATCCGTGACTTCCGCCTGGGCGATGCCGAACTCCATACCCCCGGAATGGTAGGTCTTTAAATCAGTGGTCACGATCTCCTCGGGATCCCGGGTTGACAGTCCGGCCCCCGCCTTGAGCACATCCTCTCCAAATGATTCCACTGTTTCACCTTTCAATGAACTATCCCACGAGAAGGCCCACCGGCCCAAACGCTCCGCCGCTTTGTGATCCCGATCTGTGGTCGTGGGAGAAGTGAGCAGCAAGGTGTCCGAGACCACGCCTGAGAGCAGGACCGCCGCGATCTCCGGCGGCGCGCTGAAACCTGCCTCTTCAATGCGCTCGGATATGATCGTGCTCGTGCTGCCAACGACCTCGGTCGAAAAATTAATCGGTTCCCGCGTATCCGGGTTGCCCAGGCGGTGGTGGTCGATGATCTCCACCAGATCCGCTTCATCCAGGGCGCCTACAGCCTGCTCGCGCTCATTGTGATCCACCAAGATGACGTTCACACGGGGTGGGTTGAGGATATCACGCTGGCGGGATACGCCAATATATTTATTGTTCTCATCGACCACAAAGAAGTAATTACGCTCCTCACGCAGGACGCGGTTGATGGCATCCCGGATGCGGGTCCCGGATTTAAATTGGGGCACGCCCGTGTCCGCTGCTTCATGGGAAGGCATCTCCAGCAGCTCCGCAATCCGCATTTCCTGGCGCTTGGGATGAGGACCCACTAAATCAGCTAAAAAGGAAAACAGCGTCAAACCTGTAATTAATCCGTACGGTGTGCCCTCCTGATTAACAAGCGGAGCGACTCCTCCTGTCCGGCTGGCAATATCCCAGGCCTCTCTCAAGATCTGATTTGGCTCCGTGGTATCCATCCGCCGCACCACAGATTCGAAACGGGGAGAGACATCCGTCAACAACTGGGGAGGTTCCAGGTCAAGCCGTTTCAAGACCCATGTGGTCTGGGGATTCATCGTCCCCGCTCGGGCTGCAATGGCATTGATCTCGTCACGTTCCCGCAGCAGCCAGGCATAACCTATGGCTGAGGCGATCGAATCCGTGTCCGGGTTGACATGTCCGATGACATATGTTGTATTTTCCATGTCCATGAAGACCAGATCCTTTTTTTGGACGCGTATCCGCTGTGTTTTGACAGCATTCCAACTCTAAAATTATATCAGATATTCCCCCTGGAAAGCCCCTCCCCTCGCGGGAAGGGAACCTGAGAGGGGATAAAAAGAAAGCCCAGGAATCCTCGATCTCCTGGGCTTTTTGGGGACCAAAGGCCATCAGCGTGCGGACTTTTTCAACGCCCGCCAGACCTTCTCCGGGGTGACCGGATTGTCACTGATATCCGCCCCGCAGGCATTGTAAACCGCATTGCCCACCGCGGGAGCGACGCCATCCATGGGGATCTCCGCGACCGCTTTGACTCCAAAGGGGTGGGAAGGCTCAAAAGTTTCCACAAAGAGGGTCTCCATCTCCGGCATCTCATGGGCTTCAAAGATATGATATTCCCGGAAATCCCGCTCCCGGGGTTCACCTTTCTGATTGACAAGCATTTCCTCGCTTACCGCATACCCCAGCGCCTGAGCCATGCCCCCTTCCACTTGCCCGGAGGCAGTAATGGGGTTGACGATCATCCCCGCGTCCACGGCAAACAGCAGACGGTCCACGATAACCTGGCCGGTCTCGATATCCACCGTCACTTCCGCAAACTGGGCTGCGAAAGGAGGCGGGGACACCGGGGTGTAAAACGACCCCGTGCCCATAATTTGCTCCTGCTTTTTGTGGTGAAGCGAGTGCAGGGCGATCTCTTCCATGGTCACATTCCTGCCGTCGGGAGCTTTCGCCAAGCGCTCCCCTAACTCAATTTCCGCGGCTTTTACGGCCGGTTTTCCTTCCTGCTCGTTGAGCATCATCGCCGCCCGTGCTCGAATACGTTCCGCCACCTTTGTGGCCGCATCAACCACAGCTGCGCCCGAGATATACGTGGTGCTGGAGGCATAGGCTCCCTTATCGAAAGGCGTCATGTCCGTATCTGAAGAGTAAACGATGATGTCTTCCAGAGGCACACCGAGGATCTCCGCTGCCATCTGCCCCAAGACGGTATCCGAGCCCGTACCCAAATCTGTGGCACCCACCAGGAGGTTGAAGGAGCCGTCATCATTAAGTTTCAAACTCGCTCCCCCCATGTCCAAATAAGGAATGGCAGTACCCTGCATGACAGTAGCAATCCCGATCCCGCGCCGCAAATGAGGTTTTCCTTCCACCTTATGCCAGGATTCCACAGCGTGTTTCTGATCCCAATCCACGGCTTCCTTCCCGCGGCGGATGCACTCTTCCAGGCCGTTGGTCTGGATGAGCTCCGGCTGGGGATCGCGGCCTTCGCTCCACACCGTGCTGAAGGGATGAATCTCTCCCGCCCGGAGGGCGTTTTTGATCCGGAAGGAAATGGGGTCCATCCCCACTTTTTCCGCGACCTTATCCAGATGACGCTCCAGGGGCCAAAAACCCTGGGGGACCCCGTATCCCCGGTAGGCCCCGGACGGCACACGGTTGGTATATACAATATCCGTGTAATAACGGATGTTCGGCGATTCCCGGTAGGGTCCATCCCCGACATACAGCGCCATGGCTTTGTGGCCTGTGTTCCCCGCCACGGTAAGAGCGTGAGCCCCGTTGGCGCCGGTATCGCTCAAAGCATACATCTCGTTCGCCGTTATCGTCCCGTCCTTTTTCACGCCGGTCTTGACCCGGATGTGCATCGGGTGCCGGGTCCGGGATGCGATAAATTCCTCTTCCCGGGTGTAAACGAACTGGACGGGTTTCCCGGTGGCAACTGTCAGATGGGCTGCTACATCCTCGATGAGCATCTCCTGCTTATTGCCAAACCCACCTCCGATCCGCGGCTTGATGACCCTGATGCGCTTTACAGGCAAACCCAGGACAGGCGCGATCATGCGCCGGACGTGAAAGGGGACCTGGGTGCTGGTGCGGATGACCAGGCGGTCATCTTCATCCCAATAGGTCACCACCGCATGGGGCTCGATGTGCGCCTGCTGCACTTTGGGCACCTCATATTCCTCTTCCAGCACAAAATCCGCCTCGCTGAACCCCTTCTCCACATCGCCGATGTCGATGCGGATTTTCTCCGCCAGGTTGCGTTCCGGTTCCGACCCCTCATGGGGGATGTAATCCTCCTCGTCATGGATCACCGGCGCATCCGGCTTCATGGCTTCCCGGGGATCAAGGACCGGCTCCAGGATTTCATACTCAACTTCGATCTCCTCCAGGGCGCGTTCCGCGATCTCTTCGCTTTCCGCAGCTGCAAATGCCACCCGGTCCCCCACGAATCGGACCTTGTTATCCAGGGAAAAACAATCCAGGGGTCCAGGGATAGGATCGGACTGACCTGCTGTGGAGTACGGCACCCGGGGGATATCTTTATAGGTCAGGACCGCTTCCACACCGGGTATTTCCCGGGCTTTTTCAGCGTCAATGTGTGTGATGCGGGCGTGAGCGTGGGGACTGTGCAGGATTTTCGCATACAGCATATCCCGGCGCTCAAAGTCCGCTGCGAAGGCGGGTTTCCCCTGGACTAATTTTTTAGCATCCACCTTCTCCTTGGGCTTCCCCACCTGCTTCCACACCTTTGGTTCCGCGGCCACCTTCAATTCAGAGATCACCCGCTCCGCGGTGAGCACGTCTCCCTCCGCACCCCTGACTTCCGCTGCCGGAGGAGGTCCTTGGGGAAAATCATCCCCTGTCCATTCCGGGGGCGCCTTGAGGGGCCGATCCAGGCTGGGCACCCTTTCTCCCCGCAGTCGAGCCCCGGCCCGCAGCACGGCCTGGACGGGTTTCACGTACCCGGTGCAGCGGCAGAGCACGCCGGAGAGAGCGTCCCGCACCTGATCTTCGGTGGGGTCGGGCTCGCGGTCCAACAATTCCTTGGCTGCTAAGAGTTGGCCCGGTGTGCAGTAGCCGCATTGGATAGCTCCCGTCTTCACGAACTCTTGCTGGAGAATATGCAGTCCCCGGCTTTCCTTCCAGGCCAGATCCGGGTGTTCCCCCATAGACTCCACCGTTTGTATCTCATGCCCTTCAGCCTGGGCTGCCAGATAGAGCACAGAATTGACGGGCTTCCCGTCTAATAACACCGTATCGGACCCGGATTCCCCGTGCTCATCCCCGAACTTCACGCTGAAAAAACCCAGCCGGCGCAAGACCCGCAACAAACTTTCCCCGGGTTTGACCTGCGCCTCATGTTCCTCTCCATTGATCAATAACGTTAGATCCAACATGTTCACCCTACCCTTCCTTCTCTTCAGATATCCCCTCTAAACACCTCTCCACTAACACCCCGGCCACCTCCGATCGATAAGGGGCCTCGGCCCACGCATCCCCTGCCTGGCTATACGCATCTCGAGCGGCAGCGGCTGCCCCATCGGGAGTAGGACCATCCAAGACCATGACCGGCTGATCCCCGTAGCCCCCCAGGACAACCCGGGTCCTCCCGGAAGGCCACTGCCCCACTGCAGCGCTGACCAGAGGAAGATCGGCCGGGGATCGGGCCACATATTCGTACGCCAGGGCCGCGTTGCGGGGCAGGGTGAGATTGGTGACAAGAGCTCCAGAGAGCCGCTCCACCCGCAGGGGAAGGAAATCCCCCAGATGGTCTTCTTTCGCCTCTTCCCCTGCCCTGACCGTCTCCAGGATGGGGTCTAAGGCCAGAAGCGCGGTCGTGAACGGCGAGCGGCCGTCTGCAGCCATCACCGTCCCCGCAACAGTGGCAACCTGGCGGCGATTATATGGATCCTGGTGGCGGATGCTTTTTTCTAAAGCCTCTGGAGCTTGCCCGCTGACCAGCAATTCCTGGAGGGTAACGGCAGAACCCAGGACCAACTTATTCCCCCGGGCCTGGATGTCACTCAATCCCAGGGACTGGACATCGACCACCGCTAATTCCTCTTTTTGTACTTGATTTACATACAACCCCCCACCCAGGACCACGGTCCTGGGTTGAGAGCGCGCCAATAAATCCAGCGCTTCCTCCACACTTTGAGGACGATGATATTCTACGATCATGGGGATCCCTTTTTTGATAACCGGCGCCCGGCAGCAGCTGGCGTTAAACACACCGTGCCGGACATGCTGTTCTTCTTTTATTTCCTCGCAAACGTATCAATGAGCAATTTGTAATCTCCACCCACCGGATAAAGGATGGGCATCGTGCTGCCGTGCTCTCGATAGCGCTCCACTTTTTCTTTGGCTTCCTCCGGTGTGCCGGAAGCGGTGATGCGGTCGATTAAGGAATCGGGGACCAGGTGCTTGGCCTCTTGAATCTGCTCGTGAGTGGCGGGCCAACCCAGGATAGCTTGGATTTCCTGCACGATTTCATCTTCCACCCCTGAAGCTTTGGCGATATGGGGCTGCTGGGCCAGGTAATGCGTCAATAACTCCCTTGACTGATCGATGGCTTCCTCCCGGTCCTCGGAGACCGAGCAGACCACCAACTGGGGACGATCCACGTCATCCAGAGAGCGCCCCGCTTTCTCAGCGCCCTTTTCGATCTGTTCCAAGGCCATATCGTTGTACTCCACCGGCACACAGTAATTCAAGACCACCCCATCCGCGATCTCGCCAGACATCTCCAGCATCTTCGGGCCGGTAGCGCCAATCATGATGGGTACATTTCGGGGTTCTTTGCGGCCGTGGACGACATCCAGCTCAATGCCTTTGACATGGACAAATTCTCCGTCAAAGGTGACCGTTTCCATGTTCAATAACCTGCGCAGCACCGTGACCGTTTCCCGCATGGCTGTCAGTGGTTTCCGCCTGTCGATCCCCACATTCTCCGCCAAAGGATCCCACCAGGCGCCGATCCCGCAGATCACTCGATCCTGAGCCAGATCGTCCAACGTCAAGAACGTCGAAGCCAGAAGCCCGATGTTTCGAGTCCAGTTATTGATCACGCCGGTGCCCACTTTAATCTTCTCAGTGACCGCAGCGTAGGCAGCTATGGGCACAATGGCATCCCTTACCAGCCGGGATTCTGCCTGCCAGACGGAATGAAACCCGCGTTCTTCTGCGTACTGCACATAATCCAGTCCATCCCGCAAATCATGCGCGTCTTGTAAATAAAGGGCGATAGGTTTACTCATGTCATACCTCCATCAACTAAGGGCCAATAAGTTTTTCTGATCTCAATCAGCTTTGATGTCCAAATCCATAAATTCCAGATCTCCCGGTTCGTCTAAATCCAACGCCAAGGAGGGCAATTCACAAATCTCCAGCCGCACCCCCTGTTCCCGTGCCTGCTGGCAGTGCCGTTCAAAAGATTGGGGGCCAAAGTCATACTCAATCAACCCCGCTGGACAGACCAGCAAGGCATTTGTTCCCTGGCGCTCCCGGTCAGGAGCGACCACAACAACAGGAGGGTCATGCATGTGATCCAGCATGGCGTGAATGTCTTCCGCGCTGAGTTTGGGCAGATCTGCTGGCAAAACGAGGATCCCCCGTGTTTCATACGTTTTGGCGACCTGGGTAGCTCTGCTCAGGGCGAGGTTTAACCCCGGGCTGCCGTTCTCCTGCACCGTGCGGGAACCCAGGTCACGAGCGATCGATAAAGCCGCTGGATCTCTGCTCACAACAAGCACATTTTCTATCTCAGGCACATCGTTTAGGGTTTGAAGGGTATGCTCCAGCAAATACTGATTTAAATCCGCACGCTCATCCGTAGATAAGACATCGGATAATCGTGATTTCCCTCTGCGTAAAGGCTTCACCGGAACGATTGCCCACAGTGCCATAGTGCAACCTCCTCTTATATCAAAGTCTTCCCAAAAGCCAACACTTCCCGGGCCAGGCGAACCCGGTCTTCCTCCGTTTCCATCCATGTATCGGTATCGGCGACAGATATGTTTCCCGACGCCGCGGATTGAATCTCCATCACCTGCTCCCGGTCCTCCTCATCGATCACAAAACCGGATAACAAAGAACCATAATGACTCGCCACCGCAAACGCGGACGGCTCGATCCCCATTTCCCGGAACATTTTCGCCGCCGGCCCCTTCACCGCCCTGCTGCCAATGATCGGTGAGACAGCCAGGACCGTTTTCTCCTGCAGCCGTTCCCGGATGGGAGAAATGGCCAGGATCGGGTCCACGCTCACCCACGGATTCGAAGGACAAATCACAACCATGTCTGCATCCTGGATGGACTCTTCCACTCCCGGCGCCGGCCGGGCTTTTTCAGCCCCGTGAAAAACAAAGCCCCTGACCCGGGGGAGGCATCTCTCACGGACAAAATATTCCTGAAAAGGAAGCATGCCTTCCTCCGTTTTCACCTGGGTGGGAACTGGGTCATCGCTCATAGGAAGGACAACAGCTTCTACCCCCCAAGCCCGGCAAAAATCACGGGTGACCTGATGGAGCTTCTGACCGTTTTTCAACCGCCGGGTCCGCTCCAGATGTGTGGCCAGGTCACGGTCCCCTAAACGAAACCAATCCGGCGCACCCAGTTTTTCCAATCCCTCCAGCGTGTGCCAGGTTTCATCTGCCCTCCCCCAACCGGTTTCCGGGTTGGCGATCCCGGCCAGGGTATAACATACGGTATCCAGATCAGGTGAAACCTTCAAACCGAAAAATTCAAAATCATCCCCGGTGTTAACGATCACGGTCAGATTTCCCGCAGGCAATGCCTGCGCCAGACCATAAACCAGCTTCGCTCCTCCCACGCCGCCAGCAAGGGCAAGAACCTTCATGCATACCTTCCCTGATTGGTTTCAAAAACCTGACCTATTTCGATTATACTTGATCCCGGAAATGCGGAAGATATGCTGAGAATGGGGGCACTTTCTCGAGTACTCAACGGAACAAATCCTCCTCTTTTGGCCGGAGGATCTCCTCATGAGAGGCCTCCCGCAAAGGATAGGGAAAACCCCGCGCGTGCACGACAGGGGTGCCTTCTGCCGCCTGCCCCATCATCAAAGAGGCCCCGGCCGCCAACTCATCCGCCACGCCCACACGGGTGACCTTCAACCTGTAACCAAACAAGTCCGGCCACCCCCGGAGGTCTTCAAGGGCAGGGAGCCCGGAAATGCCTATGGATATCCCCACGGTTCCCAACCTCCAGGCACGCCCGTGAGAATCAATGATCAGGACGCCAATTTCCGTGCCGGTTTCCCGCTCCAGTTCAGCGCGAATTTCCCGTGCTGAGGCATCCGGATCTTCAGGCAGCAACAAAACCCACCCGTTTGACGAATGGGGATCAGACTTGACATTAGAACGATCGATCCCGGCGTTGGCACAGATGAATCCATTCCGGTGTTCTGTGATGATCAATCCCGGCCGGGTACGGACCACTTCCTTACTCTCGCGTAAGATGATCTCGACCACCCTGGGATCTTTCTCCGTCTTGCGCGCTAACTCCTCCGCCTCAGGGGAGGGTGCGACCGTGTCCAGATCCACTTTTCTGCCCTCCGCTTTGGAGACGATCTTTTGAGCGATGACCAGGATATCCCCATCTTTCAACTCGAGTCGGGCATCCTGCAAAGCTGTGAGGATCAAAGCACCCAGGTCATCCCCCTCCTGGATCAAAGGAATCCCCAGAAGCGGTGTAAACGTCAAGGAAGTACGTTCGCTTTCCGTCATAGAGAACTCTATTCGCTGCCCGTGACCTGAATGCTGGCATGATGAATGTCGTTATATTTGTTGATGTTTACCAGCAGGGCTGTTAAACCCTCAACCGTGTTCGCCGCATCCAGATCCCCTGCGTAGTAAGCCTGCATACCCAATTCTTCAATGATATCGATCACTTGCCGGGCCGCTTCCCGGTCATCGGCACAGACAAGGACATCGCTCTCTAATTCTTTCTCCAGATCAGCAAAGGACTGGGCGGCGACATTCTGGAATGCAGCCACAACGCGCACGCCTTCTCCGAGCAGCGTCTGAGCGCGCCTGGGGGCGGATGGGGGCTGAGGCGGTTTGGGATTGGGAAACTTGATCCGCGCGGTGGCATCCACCAATATTTTTCCCTGCAGGTCCTCTTTGAGCGATTTCAAAGCCGCCTCGTGGGCTGACTGGACCACAGTGAGGATAATCAAATCCCCTCCCCGGACGGCTTCTTGGTTCTGCATACCATGAATGAGATCTACCCCCAACGCTCGTTTGAGTTCTGCAGCTGATTTTTCTGCCTTTTCCTCACTGCGCGACCCCAGGATCACCTTATAGCCCTTGACAGCCAGGCGTTTTGCCAAACCTGTCCCCAGGTTCCCTGTTCCACCAATAATCGAGATCACTGGTTTCTTTTCCATCATGCCATATCTCCTTTGAACCGTTTATCGTCCACGTTTTTTCCCTGAGGGTTTTCCCCGTCCGTTCTCCATCTTGTTTCTTACCTTACAATCCCAACAGCACCATTACGATCGGATTAACTGTACTTCCCGACATTCTCCTCATACCGGGACCAGATTTCCGGAGCGAGCTCTCGGGCTTCCTCCATGATCCTTTCCTCGTCCAGGGTGAGGAGTTCTCGATCACGCATTAAAAACTCACCCCCGACCATTGTGGAAGTGATCATCGACTCCTGGATCCCAAAGATGATCTGCCAGGGAAGGTTGCCCGCAGTAAGTGGGGTGTGCGGGTGATAATCCACAAAAATCAGGTCCGCCTGCGCCCCCGGTTTGATCACACCTAAGGGGGCTTCCGGGAGGTAAACCTGTGCTAAAGAGGCGTTATTTCTAACCCCCATCCCCACGATATCCAGGGCATTCATCCGCCGGGGATCCAGGTGATGAACCTTGTGTAAGAAATACGCGGTCTTCCATTCTTCCCACATGGCATGGTAAAAGCCGTCCGTCCCGATGCCCACCGGGATCCCCAAGCGCAGGAAGCCCTCCACATCAGCCACGCCCACAGCGTTGTTCATGTTGGAGCGGGGTTGGTGGGTAAGCCAGGTCCCCGTCTCCGCGACGAGAACCGCTTCTTGAGAATCCATGTGCACGCCGTGCGCCACAATTGTCTTTGGCCCTAATATGTCGTGTTTAGCTAATCGGTCGATCACCCGCAATCCACTTTTCTTTAGACTGTCATATTCATCTGACTGGTGTTCCCCGACATGGATATGGAATCCCGCCTCGTCCCCCACAGCCTTCCGGCACTCTTGCAATGTCTCTTCGCTCAATGTCAAACTGGCATGCAAGCCAAACGCTGCACCTAAGCGGGGGCTCTCCCTGACGCGATCCGATTGGATCCAGCGCACGTTTTCCTCTATCCCTGCCTGCGCGCCCTCTTTTCCGTTTCGGTCCGTGACCTCATAACAGAGCACCCCGCGCAGACCCGCTTCCTCAATCACGTCCGCGATCACATCCAGCGATCCATCAATAAAGGAGGGGGAGGCATGATGGTCAAAAAGCGTCGTGGTCCCGTTCTTGACCGCATCCACAGCCATGACCAACGCGGAATATCGTACCCCGTCCTCATCGAGGGCGAGATCAAGGGGCCACCACAGTTTTTTCAAAATGGCTGGGAACGCGTCAGGCGCGTCGCCAGGGATGGCCATGCCGCGGGAGAAGGCGCCGTAAAAATGGGTGTGGGCGCAAATATTGCCCGGCATCACATACTGGCCCGCTGCATCCATGACTTCTTCCTCAGGGAATGTCTCCACCAATTCCCGGCCAGGCCCCACATCAGCGATCTTCCCATCCTTGATCAGCAGGCCCTGTCCAGATAAAAGTCGATTATCCTCTTCCCATGTGACCAGATTTGCGTTTTTAATGATCATCAGTTCACCTCACATGAATACTGGAGAACATAACCCTCCTGGCGTTCATTCTCCATCGCTCCTGGGTTATATTTTCGCACCCATTGGATCGATTCCTCTCCACTAAAACCAAAATGCTCCCGGGCAAGGCAGGCTGTAAACATACCCGTCCGCCCGATTCCAGCCAGGCAATGCACAGCAACAGACCGCCCTTCGCGTCCCATCTTTTCCACTTTTTTGACCGCTTTCTGGAAATCCGCCGGGTCCGGGGGAAGTCCATGGTCTGTGATCGGCAGGTGGATGACATCCATCCCCTGCTCCTTGTAAAAAGAGATCAGATCCCGTCCGGTATAAAACAGGTATTCACCCGGTTCAGTGAGAACCACGATCAGATCCACATCCTGTTCCTGGTAAAGGGGCCAGATTTTGTGAAAGCGGTCGAAAGGACCGAAAGGCATGGCGCTGCAAAAAATGTTTCCAGAAAACGTGAAAGGGAGTTCGGTCAACATGGTCTACCCTCTCTTTCCCCCAAACCCAGAAACCACCTCTTCCCTGCCAGAAAGGGGGCCTTAAATGAACCCTGTTTCCTCCCTAAACCCAGGTTTCCAGACTTGAGCGCGCTGGACCCATTGAAAAAGGCAGGGCGTTCACTGATCCAGATTCCCGCTTCTTGCACACGGGTGATGATTGACGTCTTCTGGTTCCCAATTTTCATAGATCGGCGATCCTGTTACACAGGTAGAACGGTAGCACTTTTCGTCAGAGGTTTTCCCGACGCCGTCGCCATTCAACTGAAGGGCAACGACCACCGATCCATGGACTTCCATTCTAACATACATATCATAATAATGATGGAAACTCTGGATCCTTCTAATGGAACTCAAATATCTATATGGCCCTTCTCCATCTCGGGCATTGGAGTTGATTAAACCCTGTCCTGCGGTAAAATCAATCCAGTAACTGAAGAGAGACCTTCAGGAAAGAAAATACAAGTACCCCAGGAGGATGTGCTGCATGTCAAATCACCGCGAACGCGCGTTAGCTTATTTCGAGGATCACAAAGAAGAAATCATCGAGAAGCTGACATCATTTATCTCCATCCCTTCGGTATCAACAGATCCCGAACACGCGGAAGATATCAAAGAAGCCGCACACTGGTTAAAGGACGAACTGACAGATCTGGGAATGGAGGATGTGGAAGTGCATCCCACCCCGAAACACCCCATCGTCTTCGGGCAGAAAACGGACGCCGGGGATGACGCCTTCACGATCCTCATCTATGGACATTACGATGTCCAACCCGAAGACCCGGTTGACAAATGGGACACCGAACCCTTCACCCCTACCCTGAAAGGGGAAGAGCTGTACGGCCGGGGGGCTACAGACATGAAAGGCCAGGTAATCGCCGCCCTGAGCGCTGTGCAGGCGATCATGGAAACGGGAGACCTGCCATTGAATGTCAAGATCCTCATCGAGGGGGAAGAGGAAATCGGAGGGCCCAATCTGGGTGATTTCATTCAAGCGCACAGTGAGATGCTGGCATGCGATTTCGCCCTTAATCCCGACACAGGCATGCTGGGGCCTGATCTGCCTACGATCACATATGCCCTGCGCGGTTTGGCCTACTTCGAACTGCGGATCTTCGGCCCCAAACAGGACCTCCATTCAGGAATATTCGGAGGCGCTGTCCATAATCCAGCTCAGGTTTTATCTGAGCTGATCGCTGGCATGCACGACGAAAAGGGAAAAGTCACATTGCCCGGTTTCTATGATGATGTCCTGCCGCTGGAAGTAGAAGAGCGGGAAGAACTGAGCCGCCTACCCCTTGACGAAGCCTTCTACCTGGAACAAACAGGCGCACCCGCTCTGTGGGGCGAAGAGGGGTATACTCCCATCGAAAGGGTGGGCGCCCGCCCCACGCTGGAAATCAACGGCCTGTATTCCGGCTTCATTGGAGAGGGTTCAAAAACCGTCCTGCCCTCGTACGCCATGGCAAAGATTTCCACCCGGCTGGTCCCGGAACAGGATCCGGATACGGTGGGGAAACAGTTGGAACGCTACCTCTCCGAGAACGCTCCAAACACAGTGCGCTGGGAACTAAACCAACTGGCCAGCAGTCCCGCTTCCCTCAGCGACCGGAGTTCCCCCTGGATTGAAGCCTACAGCAACGCGGCAGAAATGGTGTGGGGCAAACGGCCTCTGTTCAGACGCGAAGGGGGGAGTGTCCCGGTGGTGGGTGAATTTCAGGAATACCTGGGCGTGGAATCAGTCAACACCGGTTTTGGGCTGCCGTCGGACAACCTGCACGGTCCCAATGAGAAACTGCATCTGCCGACATTCAAGAATGGGATCCGGGCTTTGATCCATTTCTTTTTCAACCTGCAACGATGAAAAACCAAAACGAGCAAAAAACGGAACGGAGTTTGCCCAATTACGGCGGGCAAGCGGTCATTGAAGGTGTGATGATGCGCGGCAAAAAAACAGCGGCCATCGCCATGCGATCTCCCACGGGAGAGATCGAGATACACACCGAATCATTGAATAAAATCTATCAAAGTAAGGTGATGAAAATCCCCTTCCTGCGCGGTGTGATCGGGCTCTGGGACGCCCTTGTTCTGGGTATGCGCGCCTTGACGATCTCCGCGAACGCGCAGACAGATGAAGAGGAGGACCTCACCAGCTGGCAGCTCACGCTGACGTTAATGTTCTCTTTGAGCATCGCGGTTGTGATCTTCTTCCTCATCCCGGCTGGGATCGGTCAAATCGTGGAAAAAGCCACCGGGAAAACCGCCTGGATAGGCAACCTTGCAGAAGGGGTCATCCGTCTGGCATTCCTGATCCTCTATATGTGGGGGATAGGGTTCATGGAAGAGATTGAACGGGTTTTCGCCTATCATGGGGCAGAACACAAAGTCATCAACGCATTTGAAGCCGGTGAAAATCTAACCCCGGATGCAGTCCGTTCACACAGCGTAGAACACCCGCGCTGTGGGACTGCCTTCCTACTGATTGTGGTCGTGTTTTCAATCGTGCTCTTCACACTGCTGGGCCCGATGTCTTTGGTTTGGCGATTCGTCAGCCGCATCTTGCTTCTGCCCCTGATCGCGGGCGTCTCCTACGAATACCTGCGCTGGACCGCAAACCATGCCGATCATCCTCTGGTCCGAATCCTGATCAGACCCAATTTAGCGCTCCAAAACCTGACCACCCGGGAACCTTCAAAAGAGATGCTGGAGGTCAGCATCGCCGCTTTTCAAGCAATGCGGGACGGAGAGACAGGCGCAGAACCCGCTTGACCCTGCCCGGGCAAAACATCGAGTTAAAAACGTGACATTAAAAAAGAAAACCAGGTTTATAAAACCTGGTTTTCTCCATTTCAATTGATAGAGCTTAAGTTGCTTACTCTTCCAGGAAATCGATGGCTTCCATGGCCGCTGCGCATCCCATCCCGGCCGAGGTCACAATCTGCTGGAAATGGGGATCCGCCACCTCCCCTGCAGCGTAGACGCCAGGTACGTTGGTGTGCATGTGCGAATCTACAACCAGATACCCCCTTTCGTCCATATCCAACACCCCCTCAAACAGGCTGGTATTAGGAATGTGGCCAATGAAGATAAACACACCGTCGATGGGATGTTCTTTTTCCTCACCGGTCTTTGTGTCCTGCAAGGTGACAGCATGGACAGATTTATCACCGTGAATCTCAGTCACGATCGTATCCCACATGAATGATATCTTTGGGTTTTCACGGGCTTTATTTTCCAGATATACCCCTCCCCGGAGTTCATCGCGGCGGTGAACGATGGTCACAGAATTTGCATAGCGGGTTAGAAAGATGCCCTCTTCCAGAGCGCTGTCGCCTCCCCCTACCACGATAAGATCTTTCTCCTGGAAGAAATGGCCGTCGCAGGTCCCACAATAAGAGACACCGCGTCCCGTGAATTCCTCCTCTCCAGGCACCCCGAGGTGCCGCACGGAGGCTCCGGTAGCGAGGATCAACGATTCTGCCTGATAGTCCCCGCTGTAACTAGAGACCTTAAAAGGCCTTTCTGAAAAATCCACTGCGGAAGCGTTGTCGAAAACAAACTCTGCGCCAAAGCGTTCCGCCTGCGCCTGGAAGAGATCCACTAGCTCGGGCCCCTGGATACCTTCAGGGAAACCGGGATAGTTGTCCACATCTGCTGTATTAGCTACCTGTCCGCCCAAGTTCATGCCTGTTAAGACGATGGGCTCTAAGTTAGCCCGCGCTGCGTAAAGTGCAGCGCTCATACCGGCCGGCCCAGAGCCCATAATCAGACATTTTGTGTTTGTATGTGAGGATTCAGTCATCACTGAGGTCGCTATGTTAATACCGCAAGGAGATCTTCAAAATCCATGATGATGTAGTCCTCAGAAGCATAGGAAATCTCAGTGCCTGTATATTTCGGGAAGAGCACTTTATCTCCCACCTCAACCGTAATGTATTCTTCATCATCTCCTACAGAGACAACTATGCCCGTCTGGGGTTTTTCTTTCGCTGTGTCGGGAATGTAAATCCCGGCCTCTGTCGTGTTGTCCTCTTCCACAGGTTGGAGTACTACACGGTCACCGAGGGGTTTGATGCCAATTTCTTTAGCGCTCATAGTGGTAACTCCTTATTCTGATAATAATGTAATGATCTGAATTCATTTTTCAATTTTACCAAATTTCTTCCCAAATTCCGGCTGCAAACCCCACATATGAGCGCTTTTATATAAATTTTTTATATACTATGTGCTATCCCGGATGCTCCACCCGTTTTTGGAGATACTCTCGAATGGAAAGGGCCGCGCGCGTGCCATCCCCAACAGCTACTGCGATCTGGGCCAGATTATCGGCTCGGACATCACCTGCCGCAAACACCCCTTCCACAGAGGTCCTCATCTCGTCATCAGTGATGATATATCCCTGTTCGTCAAGGTCAACCAGATCTTCGACAAAATCCGTAAAGGGTGTGTAACCGACATAAATGAAAACCGCGGAGGTTTCGATGTCTGTGATCTCTCCCGTTTGACGATCACGCACAGTTAACGAACGCACACTTCCATTTCCCTTCACCTCTTCCGGCACCTTTGAGAAAAGACAAGTGGACTGCGTGTGATTTTTCACCCGATCCTGGAGGACATGTTCAGCGATGGAGTGGTCCAGATATTCCACAAAGGTGACGCTCCCGGCATACTCAAGCAGAACCTGGGCTTCCTGCAGGCCAGAATTTCCACATCCGATCACAACTACATCCTCACCCTTATACAAAGGCCCATCGCAGGTCGCACAATACGAAACGCCCCGATTCCTGAACTCATCTTCACCCGGGATCCCAAGCTGCCTGGGCTCACTTCCCATTGCCAAGAGGAGAGAACGTCCCTGATATGCACGCTCTTCACCCGTGTAGACCTCAAAAATTCCATCTTCCCTCTTGACAATTTTTTCCACACGTTCGAAATCAACCAAATCAACCCCGAAGCGGCGGGCCTGCTTCTCAAATTTATCCATCAATTCAGAGCCCTCAACCCCTTCCGGAAAACCAGGGTAATTTTCAATCAGATGGGTGGAAGCGGCCAAACCACCGGGCGCTTCCTTTTCCAGGATCAGCGTGTCCCATCCATCCCGTCCGGTATAGATCGCTGCCGTCAAGCCAGCTGACCCGGCCCCGATAATGATCACATCGTACACGGATCCTCCCTCTCGCGTTCTCGCCCCCGTGGGTTCCTTCAAGTTTAACTTAAACATTCAGACCTCCGCCAACATGTTAAAATGCCCACAAATTCTGTGTGGGAACAGCTTTTTTCTTCCTATTACTTTAGATGAACCAATCCCGGAAAGGTTACATTGATTTAAACAAAAAAAGCACCCGGCGATGGGCTGCCGAGTGCTTCTCCATTCAAAAGGCAGGTCTGGATGGATTAGGTTTTCCGATCGTTATTCCTTGCCTCTTCCAGAGTCCAACCTTCCAAGACAGCCTGGCGGGAAAGACGGATTTTTCCGTCATCCGTGATATCAGTGACCATGACAGTGATCTCCTCTCCATGCTCGACGACATCACTGACTGACTTCACATGGCGGGACGCCAACTGAGAAATGTGCACCAGACCATCGGTGCCCGGCAGGATCTCCACAAACGCGCCGTAGTCCTTGACGCCAACAACCTTTCCTGTGTAAATCCTTCCCACTTCCGCTGTGGCAGTCAAAAGCTCTACCCGTTCACGAGCCAGCCGTGCGCTCTCTTCATCAGAGGTGGAGATAAACACGGTGCCGTCATCTTCAATATCGATCTTCGCACCGGTTTCTTCCTGGATACTCCGGATGGTTTCTCCGCTGGGTCCAATCACCATGCCGATTTTATCCTGGGGGATCTTGATCGCCTGCATGCGGGGAACATACTCTTTGAGATTCTGGCGGGGTTCGCTGATCACATTCAACATCGCGTCCATGATCTGGTTTCGGGCATCCTTCGCCTGCGCCAAAGCCTTTGCCATCGTCTCCGAGGTAAGGCCGGTGGTTTTGATATCCATCTGCAGGGCGGTAATGCCGTTTTTCGTACCCGCAACCTTGAAATCCATGTCCCCTAAATGGTCTTCCAAACCCTGGATATCGGTGAGTATGGCCGCTCGGTCACCTTCCTTCACCAGGCCCATGGCTACCCCTGCAACAGGCGCTTTAATGGGCACGCCGGTGTCCATCAAGGACAGCGTCGAGCCGCACACAGACGCCATGGAGGAAGATCCGTTGGAGGACAAGACCTCAGACACCAGCCGCTGCGTGTAAGGGAATTCCTCTTCAGGGGGAATAACGGGCAGCAGAGCCCGTTCCGCAAGCACACCATGTCCGATCTCTCTCCGGGAGGCGCCCCGTAAATAACGGACCTCGCCCACGGAGAAGGGTGGGAAATTGTAATGATGCATGTATCGTTTTGTTTCCGTCGGGGTCAGATTATCGATCATCTGCGCGTCCCGGGGGGTTCCCAAGGTCGTTAAAGTCATCACCTGGGTTTGACCGCGGGTAAAGATGGCTGAACCGTGAGCCCGGGGGCTGGTGTCAACCTCACACCAGACATTCCTGACATCTTCCGTACCCCGGCCATCCGGACGCTTCCCTGTGTCAAGGATGCGGTTCCGGACTGCTTTCTTATACACATCTTCAAAAGCGTCTTTGGCATCGCTGAGCACTGATTCATCCTCCTCAGCGATCCCCTCCGCGATCTCCTGCTTCAAGCTGCTTATCGCTTGATTGAGTTCAACTTTTTCATACTCTCGGGAAAGGATGTCCGAGATGGAGCTCGACGCTCGTTCCTCAACCCGGGTCTTTATGTCCTCGCTGACAGCAAAAGAGGTGTAGTCGCGCTTTTGTTTCCCGACTTCAGCGACCATTCGCTCCTGCAAATCAATGATCGGTTGGAGGGCCATATGTCCGTAATCAAGGGCTTCAATGATCGTCTGTTCACTGACTTCTTTGGAAAAGCTCTCCACCATCAGGACGGCCTCTCGGCTTCCGGCCATGACCAGATCCAAATCTGACTCTTCAATCTGATCAAACGTGGGATTGAGCAGGAATTCTCCCCCGATCCGACCCACACGCACCGCGGCAATCGGACCATCCCAGGGGATATCCGAGATCATCAAAGAAGCGGAAGCAGCATTGACGCCCAAGACATCCAGGGGTTGTTCTCCATCTGCGGACAGTGAATAAAGGATGACCTGCACAGCGTTGCGCATATCATCCGGGAACAAGGGCCGAATGGGCCGATCTGTCAGGCGCGCGGTCAGAGTCGCATTCTCGCCTGGCCTGCCTTCACGGCGGAAGAAAGAACCCGGAATGGTTCCCCCTGCATACATCCTGGCCTCATAATTTACCGTCAAGGGGAAGAAATTAATCCCTTCCCGCGGTTCGTCGCTCATGGTCGCCGCGCTGAAGATGACGGATTGGTCCAACTGCACCGTCACCGCCCCCCCTGCCTGTTCCGCCAACGTACCTGTTTCAATACGGAACGGTTTATCCCCCACTAAAACTTGATACTTCTTTTTTTCTGGTTTCATTCTTACCTCCTGCCCTACATTCCATGGGTCAGGGATTGGGAGCTAGAGACAATGGGATTATCTATACCTCCCAATTCCCAACCTGACAGGAATGCACAGCATACATACACTAAGTTAACTATTCTGAAAACCGGTGATATTCTGTTGTTCTCACCTTTGGAAAGTGTGAACCCGCTCTGGTTGCGTCTCCCCCCCGTGATCCGTTCTGTTTTCCCAAACACCGACAACCGCACTTCCCCGTCTGCCTTGACTTAATTCTAAATTCAAAAAACCCGGAGCAGCTGACCCTTGCGCGTCACCTGCTGGATTCCGCGCATCTACTTCCTGCGCAGTCCAAGCTGATCACTAAGAGCAATATAACGTTGATAATCTTTTTTACGTAAGTACGCCAACAACCGGCGCCGCTTGCCGACCATTTTCAATAATCCTCGCCGTGAGGACTCATCGTGAGAGTTCTCTCGCAAATGATCCGTGAGTTCTGTAATGCGCGCCGTTAGTATTGCCACCTGAACTTCTGGTGAGCCAGTGTCCTTCTCATGCCGGCCGTACTCATCAATAAGGGTTTGTTTTTCTTCTCGATTCAAAGTCATGACGTCTGCTATCTCCTACATGATTAATTTAATTGAGCTTTCTAGCAGGTCTCCAAAATCGCAGTCGTAGACCGCGAAGTGGTCTAGTCAGCAGGAAAATTATACCAAAGAACCTAATTAGCGCAAGTCAGGTGAAGCTGACTTGCGCGAGGCAGGATCGGGGTTCATCCTGCCAAGACCTCTCTCGCTCTGCTCACATCCCGTTGAATCTGACTTTTTAAGGCAGCAATGGAATTAAATTTGCGCTCCTCCCTGAGGAAGGTATGAAAACCCACTTCCAGTTCTTTCCCATATAGGTCACCTGAAAAATCCAGGACATGGGTTTCCACCAGGGGAAGATCCATCTGCTCCTTAAAAGTGGGCCGGAAACCAACGTTGGTCACCGCGTTCCTCTTCCTTCCCTCGATTTCCAGCAGACAAGCATACACACCTGATTTAACCCGGGCCATTTCCTGGGGGACATCAAGGTTCGTTGTAGGATATCCCAACTTTTTTCCGCGCTTATCTCCCTCAACAACGACCCCTTTTATTTCAAAAAGCCGGCCCAGATACCGGGATGCTTCCCGAACTTTGCCCTCCTTTAACAAGCGGCGGATGAGGCTTGATGAGACCAATTTCCCGTCTTTATCATAAGGAGAGACCTGGTGGACAGTGTATTGATATTCGTTTCCAAGTTGACGGAGCCTTTCCGCGTCTCCTTCCCGGTTTTTCCCTAGGGCAAAATCATGTCCCACCCATAACTTCTCCACCCCCAGGTATTTTTTCAGGCGTGAGATAAACATCTCAGCTGATTCCTCCATCACCTGGCGGGTAAAAGGGTGAACGATAACCACGTCCACGCCCAGACTCTCAAACAACCGAAGCCGTTTTTCCGGGAGGGTGAGATAAATCGGCCTCTTCTCACCTTTCAGCACCAATTGGGGATGAGGATGGAAGGTGACGACGACCGCAGGCCGATGACATTGATGGGCATTCTCAACGAGTCCCCGGATGATTTTCTGATGTCCGAGATGGACACCATCAAAGGTTCCAACGGTCACCCAGGAATGATTGAGACGGGCTTCCTGCACAGATTCGTAATGCTGCATCGCGGGCTTGGTTTCTCCCTTAGGTGGTTAAGAACACTTTCCTGGGCTGCCACTCCTGTTCCTCTTCGATGGCTTCCAGGAGAGCGATCAAATCGCCTTGTTGACTCAATGCCCGGGCCATCCCCGATTCTCCAGGGTCCGCTGGAATTCGTTGTCCGTGTTTGATCTTTTCCAACTGATCCGGTGTGAGCACCACGGTGTTCCAATCAGAAAGTGTTTCCGCAGCGGGAATAAGGTACTTATACCAATCACCCGCCACAAAGGCATCCTTGAGTTCCCGGAGTCTGACCGCATCCCGCAGGGTGAACTGGCCGTTTTTGGTCCGCCGAAGACCTGTGAGGTGAGCGCCCACACCCAAATCATTTCCCAGATCGTTCGCCAAGGAACGGACGTAGGTGCCGGAGGATGCATAAACATCAATGACTGCTTCCGGTGGAGCCCACTCCAAGAGTTCCAGATTATAGACATCGATCTCTCGGGGCTCCAGATCCACCTCTTCTCCGCGGCGTGCTTTTTCGTAGGCCCGTTCCCCATCCACTCTGGCAGCAGAATGAGAAGGGGGATATTGTTGGATCTTGCCTTCATAATCGGTAAGCAGCTGATGAATTTCCTCATCCGTGATATGATCCACGGACTTAGTCTCTCCCACCTGCTTTCCCTCTGTGTCATACGTGTCTGTAGCAACCCCGAACTTGATGATCGCCTGGTACCGTTTGTCAGACGCGGAGAGATACTCGCTCAAACGGACCGCCGGGCCGATCAGCACGACCAAAACCCCTGAAGCTCTGGGATCCAACGTCCCGGTATGCCCCACCCGGCGGATATCCGTCCCTTTGCGGATGGTCTTGACCACGTCATGGGAAGTCACACCCACAGGTTTGTCCACAACCAGGGCTCCAGATACAAAATCCTTCAACTGCTCTTCATTCGACATAATTCAATCTCCCCAATCTTGACATTGGAATATCTTCTATTCTTCTTCCTCCAAAATGCGTTTTGTGGCTCTGATCACATCCCCTTTGATATTATCCAACTCACCCCGGATTTCCGCTCCCGCGGCCGGTTTATGTCCTCCCCCACCAAACTGCAGTGCCACCCGGGAGACATCAAATCCCGGTCTCGCCCGCCAACTTATCTTGACAGATCCACCCCGCTGTTCCACGAAAACGATGCAAATATCCGTTTCCTTAATGGTCGATAAAATATTCACCAGATCCGCATCATCGCGTCCCGGGTATCCCACGCTGTCTCTGTCTTCCAAGGAAAGCGTGGCCCACACCAGGCGGCCTTCTTTTTCCGCCTTGGACAAACCCGCACCCCAATATTTTACGGCCTCATAAGACCTTTCTAAGAGCGCTTTGCGATGGATCATGGACATATTCGCACCCTGTTCTTGGAGATCTGCTGCAATCCGCAGCACCTGGGAGGTGGTGTTCGACGTCCGGAACCCTAAACTATCCATGATGATCCCCGTCAATAAGGCTTCTGCAATGGGTTTATTCAAGGGTAGAGAGAGGTGTTGGATAAGCTTATAGATAATTTCCGCTGTGGCCACCGCATCTTTCTGGACGATGTTTAAAGAGGCGAACATGGTATTTGTAGGATGGTGGTCGATATTAATATCCGGCTGTCCGATTTCATCTAACACCGATCCTACCCGGCTGATATCTGAACAATCGACGACGACCACCAGGTCATATACGCCGGCAGCATCCTTATACACGTGTTCATGGCCGTACAAAAAGTGAAAGGTAAGAGGGACGCCATCTTCAAGCACGGTGTTTACTTTTTTCCCCATCTCCTCCAGGACCAGTCCCAGCCCCAATAACGATCCCACAGCGTCACCGTCCGGACGGATATGGGAGACGATGAGGATGCGGTTTGCGGCCTGGATCTTTTCGCTGAAACGATCGAACGCGACACTACTCTCCGGAGGCATTCTCGTCATCCTCTTCCTCCGAGTCAAGTTCAGCGATCAACTGCTCAATGCGGTCCGCTCTCTCCGGGACGAGATCCCAGTGAAAACGGAGTTGAGGGAACGTCCGCAAATGAGAGATATGATGAGCGAGCTCGGAGCGCAGAAACCCTTTGGCATGTTCTAAACCTGCCATGATCTCATCCAGGCGTTCTTTTCCCTCCAGCGCAGAAACATAGATGTCCGCAAACGCCAACTCTCGATCTACTTTGACATGCGTCACAGATACCCCCTCTAATCGGGGGTCCTCAATATCGTTAAGGAAGAGCAGCGATAGTTCTCTGTGTATTCGATCAGCGATCCGTACAGATCTAGATTCTGATACCATAAGTCATAACCTTTAATAATCGGTCACCATTTCTATCACAAAACATTCCAGGATATCGCCTTCTTGGAAATCAGAAAAGCCCTGCAGCCCAATCCCGCATTCATATCCCTCCCGGACTTCATTGACATCGTCTTGATGCCGTTTGAGGGAAGCGATCCCGCCCTCATAAGCCAATTTATCATCCCGCAGGACGCGGATTTGCGCGTTGCGTTTGATGGAACCCTTTTGTACCCTGCAGCCAGCTACCTGACCAAACCTGCCAGACGGGAAAACCGCCAGGACCTCCGCCCTCCCGATCAAGATCTTCTTTTCGACAGGCTCGAGCATCCCGTGTAAGGCTTTCTCGATGTCATCAATCAGGTGATAGATAATGTCATATTCCCGGATAGAGACACCTTCGACTTCCGCTAAGCGTTTCGCTGCATTGTCGGGCCCGACATTAAAGCCGATCACAATAGCCTTGGAAGCCGCAGCCAGCATGATATCATTTTCTCCGATTTGTCCCGTGCCCGTGTGAATGATGTTCACGCCAATCTCCTGCTCCCCCCCACTTTTCAAGTCTTGCAAAGAGGATATGATCGGTTCCAAAGAACCCTGGACATCTGCCTTGACGATCAAGCGCAGTTCCTCTTCCTCGCCAGCCTGGACCCTTTCAAAGAGCTGTTCCAAACTGGCACCTCGGGTTTCTTCTATCTCTGCTCTCTCCTGTCTCAGGCTCCGTTCTTCCGCGATCTCCCGGGCTTTCTTTTCACTCTCCACAACCTCAAACAAATCTCCTGCCACCGGCACTTCATTCATCCCCATCACTGACACCGGTTTAGATGGGCCCGCTTCTTTGATATTATTCCCACGGAAATCAAACATGGCTTTGATCCGCCCAAAGGCCTGATTGGCGATTACCGTATCAGATTCCCGGAGGGTCCCGTTTTGAACCAGCAAAGTGGCCATGGGACCACGCCCCCGGGTCAGCTCCCCTTCCACAACCGTGCCAAATACCTCCCCTTCCGGATTGGCATAGATATCCATGTCATCCGCGACGAGAAGGATAGCTTCAAGGAGATCTTCCAGGCCTTCCCGCTCTGTGGCGGAGAGGGGAACCACAATGGTATCCCCATCCCACTCGTCAGGGACCAGACCAACCTCTGACAATTCTTGTTTGACCTGTTCCGGGACAGCGTTTGATTTATCTATTTTGTTGAGAGCGACGATCATCGGCACCTGTGCAGCCCGGGCGTGGGATATGGCCTCTTCCGTCTGGGGCATGACTCCGTCATCCGCAGCCACGACCAGGATCACGATATCTGCCCCCTGCGCGCCGCGGGCCCGCATGGATGTGAAAGCCGCGTGACCAGGCGTGTCCAGAAAGGTGATCGTCTTTTGATTATGCTCGATTTGATAAGCACCAATATGCTGCGTGATCCCCCCCGCTTCCCCTTCTGCCACAGTTGTATGTCGAATGGCATCCAATAACGTAGTCTTCCCGTGATCGACATGGCCTAACATGGTCACAACAGGTGGGCGAGGTTTCAGGTTTTCTTCTTCCTCCTCTTCCAGTTTCCTCCTCCACAGGGGGATCTGGGCTTTTTCCTCCTGAACTTCTTCCTCTTCTACCTGTTCAGGGACGGCTTCAAATCCCATTTCCGTTGAGACGATAGCGGCCGTGTCATAATCAATCTCCTGATTAATATTCGCCATCATTCCGTTGGCCATCAATGTTTTAATGACATCAATAGGACTTGCGCCTAGTTTTTGGGCCAAATCTCTCACAGTGATGCTGATGGGCAGTTCGACTTGTTTTGTATCTTGTTCGTTCTCTGCCATAAATTACCTCGTATTTACCCTTTCTCTCCCCTTTCATTCCAACAAACGTACCCCTCCTATCCTTCCTGATCCAGGGAGGACAGGTAACTCTCTAAGCGTTCCTTATCTTCCTTGCCCAGCGAGGTCCGAAGCGCATGACTCAAGGAAGAATCAATACCCTGCTGCCAGCACTCTCGACGGGGGTGAAGATAGGCCCCGCGTCCTGACCGTTTTCCTGTCGGGTCCACGTATACACCCTCCGGTGTGCGGACAATGCGAATCAAAACGCTTTTTTCTTCCACCTGACCGCAGCCGACGCATGTGCGTTGTGGTTTATGTTTTCTTTTTCTCATCATCCTTCGTCAAATTCTTCTCATCCAAAAATTAAGGCAGAAAGATCAACAAAGAAAACCGGTTCCGGTGCTCTGTCCCTATCTGAGCTTACCCTCGTTACTCCTCTTCCCCCTGATTTTCTTCTGGCCGTTCTGGTTCCGTTTCCTCCCCGGTTTCTGGGGCAGCCTCTGCCTCATCACTCTCATCCCCTTCATCCGGCAGAGGTTTCCGCTCCACCATGATATCCAATGATTCCTGAATTGTCGCTGCAGCTGCAGGCCCGATACCTTCGATATCGGAGATTTCCTCGGGCTCCGAATACATTTGCTGGGCGAGGTCCCCGACGTTCTCAAATCCCGCCTCGGTCAATAAAGCCTCAATTTCTTCAGGCAAGCCCAGGGTCAACAGCGGCAAATCATAGGCGTCTTCAGGAACAACCACTTCCTCAGCTTCAACCCCCTCAGCTGCTTCTTCCCGGACCTCATCCTCCCCCACTTCGTCTTCAATCGTCTCCTCTTCTTTTTCCTCCACTGGTTCTTCCGCGCCTTCTGCTTCGGAGGGAGGTGTTTCTTCCTCCTCCTGGTCCTCTTCCTCAGCGGCTTTCCCCTTCAAGTCCTTCTCTAGTTTTTCCAGATCAATATCTTTCTGCAGCATCTCCTCTTTGGCAATTTGCAGCTCTTCCGGAAGAGGCTCATACCCTACCATGACCTGCAGGGAATCTTCGATCTTTTCAATGTATGTGGGACCAATCCCTTCAATATCCGCGATGGACTCCGGTTCCAGGAGCAATGTATACGTGAGATCGCCGACGTTTTCATACCCTTCTTCAAGGAGTATGTTCTCGACCCGGGTTGGCAAACCCAAGGTCATCAGGGGCAGATCATAGGCATCATCCGGTACCGCTTCCTTCGCTGCCTCCATCCTCTCCTTTATCAAGCTCTTGACTTTTTCGCGCCGGGCGTTGAGTTCTTTCTCAACCCGCTCTGTGAATTTGTGCAGTTCCCGATATTCCTCGGGCTGGATGGGCCTCCCCTGTGCTTTTTTCTCCATGATGGCTTCAATCTTAGGGATGCTTTCGGATTCTTCTTCAGCGAATAATGCATATTGGGGGTTGTTTTTCAACTGGAATAAGGTCTCTGATGTGACCTCAAATAGCCCTTTGATATCAATCCGCCAACCCGTCAATTTTGCTGACAAACGGGCGTTCTGACCGTTCCGGCCGATGGCCAAGCTCAACTGATCTTCCGGGACAACAACCGTGGCTGTGGGCATTCCCCTTGTGTTCTTATTAAGGAAAACGCTCAAAACCCGGGCCGGGCTGAGGGCTTTGGCGATAAATTCTTCCGTGTTTGGATTCCATTCGATGACATCGATCTTTTCATCGCTCAATTCCCGGACAATCGCCTGGATCCGAACTCCCCGCACTCCGACGCACGCGCCCACAGGATCCACACCTGGTTTCAACGCAGCTACAGCCACTTTGGAGCGATGCCCCGCTTCCCTGGCGATGGAACGAATTTCAACCAATCCCTGATAAATTTCGGGAACCTCATTTTCCAGGAGCCTGCGCAGGAAATCCCGGTGAGCTCTGGAGAGGATAATTTTCGGTTCCCGGGTCGTCTCCTCGACATCCAGCAATAAAGCACGAATTCTGTCATGGACCCGGAAGTATTCTCCGGGGATTTGTTGGCTCCGGGGCATGATCCCTTCAGCATTGATATTCAAACCGATGGTGAGTTCATTCCGATGAATGGCCTGCACGACGCCCGTGACGATTTCTCCCACCCGCTCGTTGTAATACTCAAACTGGGCCCCTCGCTCCGCCTGCCGGATACGCTGCTGGATGACCTGCCGTGCCGTTTGAGCTGCCACCCGGCCAAAATCATCCGGGGTGCTCTCCACCATCACCAAATCACCTAAATCCGCGTCTTCTTCTACTTTCCGGGCTTCGGAAAGTTTTACTTCCGTGCGATCGTCCTGGACATCTTCGGCGACCTCTTTTTCAGCGAAAATCGTCACTTCGCCCGTTTCGAGGTCAATTTCCGCTTCCACTTTCTGAGCGCTTGAGGCCTTCACAGCGCGTCGATACGCTGAGACCATGGCATCTTTCAATGCTTCCAATATGATCTCTTCCGGCAAATTCCGGTCGGTGATGACTTGTTTAAAAGCCAATTCAAATTCGTTTTTCATCGCTACATCTCCAATCCTTCTCCTAGGACGGAGGATCACATTACTAGCTGGCAATAAAAAAAGTGGGATGTACCCACTTTCACCGCTACCAGTATTGCGACCTCCCTCTGCCAAAAAATTCTATCACGAATTGATATCAATGGCAAGGTAGCTGAAAACCAATTGCCTCACAAATCTCGTTCAACTTCGCAAGAGAAAAATGGATCGGGCCTGGAACCAAATCAGATCACAACAGAAAACGATTACTTACGAGGATATTTCCTGATCCCATTCCTCTGAAAGCATCCTTTCCAGCATAGCCTCTTCTTCTTTTTCCGTTGAGATCTCTCCATCGATCCAAGCATTCCGCAGACTCTCCAGAATTTCGCTGTAAAGCGGTCCCGGCGGCAACCCCCGATCCTTCAAGTCCTGACCGGTGATATGGGAGGAAACATGCTGCCAGGAGGATAAATAACGCGAGAGAAGACCTTTTTGTTCCGGTTTGTCTCTGCTGAGGTACACTGCGTAAATCGCTACGTTTGAGATCTGATCCAGCTTTGATGTGACCTCACTATGGGGTTTCCCCATTAAATCAGGCAGCATGTCCTGTAAATCAACGGCTTCCAGAATAATCTGGGAGATCAGAGAGGTTAATTTCAGGCGTTTGATGACCCGGATGGGTTCAGGTGTCCCCATCAGCCAAGTGGTGTAGATGAGCGTTTTATGGAGGGTTCCCCCCGGTAATTCGCCCACCACTTCCCAATCTTCAGGAAGCTCCCTATCGAATATTGAATCGATAAGCTCAAAAAGGTCATCATTCCAGACCAGGTCAGGATGAACTGCTTCCAAAATGCTCAGTTCATGCAGCCGTTCCATCATAGGAGCCGCATTCTCCTCATCAAAGATACGGTCAAATTCATGCCGGATGCGGTCTCCTGAAACTCTCTTCAGCAGCGATTTCGCTTCCAAAAGCAGTTCCTGCGTTCGTTTTTCAATCTCAAAAGCATAACGTTGTTCATAACGAACGGCGCGTAAAATCCGTGTGGGGTCGTCTACGAATGAGAGCGAGTGAAGGACACGAATGAGACCCTGCTTCAAATCACTCAGGCCTCCCCAATAATCATACAGCTCCCCATAATGGCGCCCATCCAGTCGTAAGGCAAGGGTATTGATCGTGAAATCCCGGCGGTGAAGATCTAGTTTGATGCTCCCCCGCTCCACGGTGGGTAATGCTGTGGGATGCGTGTAAAACTCCGTTCGGGCTGAGATGAAATCTAAGGCCTCGGGCAGCGATTTCATGTCCTCATTCGTGAGCCCCAAGTTGCCTCCCATTTCCGGATCCAGAAACCACTTCGCGGTCCCGAAACGATTATGGCTGGTGACCCGACCCCCAAATTCCTCCTGGATCGCCTTTGAGAGAGCAATGGCGTCCCCTTCCACCACCAAATCGAAGTCAAGGCTGGGATATTCGAGGAGCAAATCCCGCACAAATCCACCCACAATGTACAGAGCATCTTTGCGCTCCTGGGCGATTTCAGCGACCTTCTGAAGCAGTTTCACCCGCATTGGGGGGAGCTTAGCCTCCAGACGCGCTGCCAGATTCTGGCGCCCCGGCGTCGGTTTACTGGGGGCGAGGATTTTTAAAAGATCTGTGCGGGTCACGATCCCGACAATGGTTTTAGAGCGGGAGGTGACGACAGGGATCTGCCCCCATCCAGTATCTGTCATTACGTTTTGAATATGTTCCAGGGAGTCGGAGGGAAAGACACGCACATTCCCCGCTTCCATGAGGCTGGACACCGACAAATTCAATCCATGCGCGAGGGCCCTATCCACCGCCCGGCGGGTCAGTAACCCTACGATCTCTCCATCTTCCACAACTGGAAACCCCTCATACCCATACTTCACCATCATTTCCGACGCCTTCTGGACAGACATATCCGGGGGGATGGTTTGAGGATTTCGAGACATAATTTTTTTAGCAGTGATGGCCGGTTCGACATAATCAGGGAGGATATCCTGTAACCGGGCATATATTTCATCCACGTCCCCATCCTTGATCAAAGCTGCTGCAGCCCGGGGATGACCTCCTCCCGTTTCAAATCCCTCCAACACCGCGGAAACATCAATCTGATCGTCATTTGAACGGGCGATCATTTGCACACCAGCGCTCGTCTCCAAAAGCAGAAAAATAGCATCCGGGTCGAGTAAATCCCTCAGTTTATGAGCTAGGGTGGAAAGTTCCGCATCCAATTCCCGGGCATCTGCCTGGGCGATGATGACGCTGTGTCCGTGGATGATCCTGCTCTCTGCGTTGGCCCGCAGATCCTCATAAACTTTCTGTTGTTCCAGTGAGAGGGGATGGTTGAGGTAATCCGTGACAATAGCCAGGCTCGCGCCCTCTTCCACAAGACAACCCGCGGCATGGATATCCGAAGGGGAGGTCCTGGTATAGGTCAGGGACCCCGTATCCTCATAAATTCCCAACAACAACAGCGTTGCCTGGATGGGCGTAAGGTGCAGATCCCGTTCCTTGATGGCCTCCACGAAAATCGTGGTAGTCGCCCCGGTCTCTTCGATCGTCACTTCCCATTCCTCCGGCACATCTTCACCTAGCGAATGGTGGTCAATGACGCGAACCTTCGTATCGGATGACATGCCCTTGACGCTGATTAAAGCTTGGGTATCGACCAGGGTCACCGATGAAATGGGTTCACCCGTAAGATCTCGGGGATCCACAAAAGGCAGCTCTACACCGTAAAGGTTCAGAAATGCCTCCACGTTGCGATTTAACTGCCGGGGGAGGACAGGGACCAATTCCTCATCGAGCAGATAGGCTCCAAGGAGGGATGCCAGACCGTCAAAATCGGTTCGCTCATGTGTCAGTATGATGTCCATATGCATAGGTTCCGCTTGAGCAGCTAAAAAACGGGGATATTCGATCCTATTGTACCTTATCTGTCGTTTGCAAACAGATCAGGATGGGATCCTCAAGGCCTCCAACTTTACCCCCTCTACCAGGGGATCAAGAAAGGAAAACGTTTCTCATTCGAACCCGTTCTTCTTGGCCTTTTTCCTCCACATAATTCCCTTTATAATACGATCCTATGAACATTGAAGATTTAACGAAACGTATGAACGAGTTTGTAAAAGACAAAGGCTGGTATGATAAAAACAGCCCCCGCCCTCAAACGCAGCGTAATTTGTCCCTATCCCTTCACTTAGAGACATCAGAAATCCTGGAATTGTTTCAATGGGGAGAGAGGGAGATACCAAAACCGGCGTTGGCGGGGGAATTGGCAGATGTCGCCTTATACTTGCTTCAGCTAGCGAGTGTGAGTGACATCGATCTGGAAGATGCGATTCTGCGCAAACTTCAAGAAAATTACCATCGCACATGGCCCGAGGAAAGGGGTTAACGGCAAATGAGGATGACATGGAAAAACAAGAAAGGCTAAAAGTCACTGTCTTTGGAGGCTCCAAACCCGGGGAAGGATCCGCGGCATATCAGCAAGCGCAGCAGTTGGGGAAGCTGCTGGGAACCGCCGGGTACACCGCGATCACAGGAGGGTATATTGGAACCATGGAAGCCGTTTCCCGGGGTGCTTCCCAGGCCGGGGGGCACGTGATCGGGATCACCTGCGACGAGATTGAATCCTGGCGGCCTGTAGGACCCAACCCCTGGGTTGAAGAAGAAATCCGCTTCCCGACTCTCAAAGAAAGGTTATCCGCCCTGATCGAAATCTGTGATGCGGCCATCGCCCTTCCCGGAGGAATAGGCACAATGGGCGAAATCACCATGATGTGGTCCCAGCTGCAGACAAACGCTATCAGCCCCCGCCTTTTGGTCTTAGTCGGGGAGGGTTGGAAAGCCACTTTTTCTACTTTTCTTGATACGCTCGGGGAATATGTGCCAAAAGAGCATCAAAACTTGATCCAATTTTCCCCTACCGTGGAAAAAGCATTCCAGCTAATCAAAGGGATTGTAGGATAAATGCCGGCCATCAACCCTACCCAATTAAAAATCAGATCAGCGCAGGTCAGCGAATCATTTTCTCACCCAGAACGATATATCTCCGCCTTGCACGATATGCTCTCCTCATATGCCAATCGGGTCCATCGATCCGGACAAAGAGGAGATCCACCTCCGGGGATCGACGCCTATCAAGCTCCGCCCCCCGTCTTGCGTTACCTTGAAAGAGAAGTACGTCAAAGACTCCATGAATCCCCCAGGGAAGGATTGATATTGATCGATGCTTTATGGCATGAAGAGTGGCTGGAAACTCGCTTACTGGCGGCCGCGTACCTCCAACACATTCCCTCTTCTTTCAAGAGAGAGGTCCTGGAACGGGTGAAAACTTGGGCTTTCCATTGCCGGGAAGACCTCATTTTGGCCTCACTCCTGGATCGGGGACTTTCCAGAATGCGAGAGGCTCGGGATGAGATGTACTTCGCCTTCTTAGATGAGTTATCTTCCCTGGTCAGCCCAGAAGCGGGAAAGTTGGTCCTGTTTACCCTGAAACCGCTGGCTGCGGATGACCAATTCCAGAACATGCCCGTCATCTTTCAATACCTTAAGCCCCTGATCCAGAATGAGCACGATTCCTACCTTTCCTCATTGGCAGAATTGGTGAAAACTTTGGCCCAACGTTCAGAACAGGAAACGCTGTTTTTCCTTCAACATCAAATTCCCACCGCGCCCAAACCGAAAGTGACCCGCCTTATCAGGCAAAGCCTGGACGCTTTTACGCCCCCCTCCCAAAAAATCCTCAAAGATGCTGTCAAATAACCCCGACTGAGGGTAAATCCTCCCGCACATAAAAAGATGGGATTGAAGGCCGATAATCAGCTCCCGAAATGTGCTGTACCATTTCATCGACCATCCAACCCCCTCACCCCCCACCCGTGAAAGACCGCCAAAACGCTTTTTCTTGACAAAGAAAGCTGGGAAGACTATACTATCTTCAGAATTGAATAGAAAGCACGGGGAGCCGACCCTTCGGCTGAGAGGAAAGTTTGACTTTCGACCCGCGAACCTGATCCGGATAATACCGGCGGAGGCATGCTGTTATCACGAACAAAACTCCTCCGCAAAGAGGAGTTTTTTAATTACAAGCACTATGACCAAAGGAGCCTGCTTTGCGCGCTTTAGTTTTTGCCAATGGGAGATTTCTGGCGAACCCGGAATCTCTTTGTACCTCAGATTTTGACCTGGTTATCGCTGCGGACGGGGGAAGCACACACTGCGAGGAGGCAGGCATACATCCCCGGGTCTTGATCGGTGACCTGGATTCTACCTCTGCAAAGCTGGTGGAAGAATGGAGGGATCAGGGAGTGAATATCATCCGCCATCCCCAGCGCAAGGATAAAACTGACTTGGAGATCGCCCTGGAATACGCCCAGGAAGAAGGCGCAGATGAGATCCACGTCTATGGAGCACTGGGCGAACGTTTAGATATGACCCTGGGGAATATCCTTCTCCTCGCTCATCCCAACCTATCCTGTCAGATTAAATTAATCTGCGGGAATGAGATCGTAACCCTTCTGAGAGGAGGGGACAAAATGACTTTAGACGGTCACAGGGGGGATACCGTTTCTCTGCTTCCCCTCCTGCCAGAGACCACGGGGATTACGACCCAGGGTCTGGAATACCCACTCCAGGAAGATAGTTTGGTGTACGGGACCTCCCGGGGGATCAGCAACCTGATGAAAGATAATCAGGCTCAAATATCTTTACAAGAAGGACTCCTGTGTGTCATTCACACCCGAATTTCCGATAAATAATGGGAGCATATTTCCTATGAAAACGAAACTCACCCTCATTACCCTTTTCATTTTTACGCTCAGCGCATGCGGGCAAGTGGTCACCCCAACGACCCCCACAACTGAACAGACCTCCATACCAGCCCCCACACAAACGAAAGAGCAGCCCACGGAAACGTCCGCGAAACCTGAGACATTGACCGTCATGACCCACGATTCTTTTGCTGCTTCAGATGAAGTCATCCAAACGTTTGAAGAGGAACATAACGTCAATGTCCGTTTTCTGGAAGCGGGAGACACGGGTACAGCAGTAAATAAAGCTGTGCTTTCCAAAGGCAACCCGCTGGCAGATGTTTTTTACGGCGTGGACAACACATTCCTCAGCCGGGCTTTGGAGGAAGGGATTTTCATCCCCTATCATTCCCCCCTGCTGGATGATATCGATGATCGCTTTCAACTGGATGATCAAAATCGCGCTTTGCCCGTTGATTACGGGGATGTGTGTCTGAATTATCAAAAAGCTTACTTTGAAGAAAACGACCTCCAGCCCCCCCAGAATCTTGAGGATCTGACCGAGCCCGCATATAAAGGCCTTTTAACTGTGGAGAATCCAGCCACATCATCGCCCGGCCTGGCCTTTTTACTGGCGACCATCGGCCATTTTGGTGAAGATCAATATCTTGAATACTGGCAGCAGCTGGTGGAAAATGACCTCAATGTGGTCAACGACTGGGAGACTGCTTATTACTCCTCCTTCAGCCAGGCTGGGGGTTCTTACCCCATCGTCGTTTCCTACGGCTCCAGCCCGCCCTTTGAAGTCATTTTCGCCGAAGAAGAAATCGAAGAACCCCCCACTGCAGCTGTAGTGGCGGACGGGAGCTGCTTCCGGCAAATTGAGTTTGTGGGCATCCTGAAAGGCACAGAAAAACAAGAACTGGCTCAGAAATGGATTGATTTCATGCTCTCCCCCACCTTCCAGGAAGATATCCCCTTGAATATGTTCGTTTTCCCTGTGAACGAAAACGCAGAACTCAATGAGACGTTCCAGAAGTACCTTGCCATCCCGGATGAAACGGCAGAAGTCAGCCCCCAGGCTATCTCTGAAAACCGTGAGAAATGGATCCAAGAATGGACGGAAGCGGTGCTCCGCTGATCTATCCAGCCCTCCCTGGCGGTGAAAGTTCCCCCGGAACATCTTGATCAAAGCGGCAGTGAAACAATGAAACTATCCTCAAAAACAAAAAACAAACAATACCTTCCGTATCTGTTGTGGATCCTTCCCCTTGCGTTTTTGGGGATCTTTTACTTTTATCCCCTGGGCAGCATCATCCAGCTGAGTTTCAGCAGGGGAGAAGGTAACGCGCTGGTTTCCTTCTGGAAAGCAATTACCAACCCCACAGTCCGGAGCGTACTTGGTTTTACAGTCTGGCAGGCCACGCTGTCCACCTTACTCACTCTGCTCCTGGGTCTGCCGGGGGCATACCTCTTTGCTCGTTATCAATTTCGCGGCAAGAATTTCCTTCGGGCTTTGATGGGGGTACCTTTCGTGCTCCCCACTCTTGTAGTAGCAGCAGGATTCAATGCCCTTCTCGGACCCAACGGCTGGGTGAATACCCTGTTGATGGAACTGTTTTCTCTTTCCTCACCACCCATCCAATTCCTGCACACGTTTGGAGCCATCCTGGTCGCCCACGTCTTTTACAATACGACCATTGTTCTCAGGGTGGTGGGGGATTTTTGGAGCCGATTGGATCCCCGCTTTTCCCAGGCGGCACAGGTGCTGGGAGGGAACCGCTGGCAGACGCTGCGGAAGGTGACCATCCCCCTGTTAGCCCCGGCAGTGGCTGCGGCAGCGCTGCTGGTTTTCATATTCGACTTCACCTCGTTTGGGGTGATCCTGGTCCTTGGAGGACCCCAGTTTGCCACCCTGGAAGTTGAGATCTACTACCAGACCATCAGTTTGTTTAACCTGCCCCTGGCAGCCACCCTTTCCCTGCTCCAACTGGGGATGACCCTTCTCCTGACAATCATATATACACGCTTGATGAATAAGATTTCCCGCCCTGTACAGCAGCGAGCGGAGAGACAAACCCAACGCCCCCTCTCCACATGGCGCAATAAGATCACTGCGGGAGTTCTAATCGGGATCCTTCTGCTGATCCTCACCACACCGTTGATTGCCCTGGGAGCCCGTTCCATCACCCACCTCACCCCTTCCCAGGGCGGGAAACAGGGTTTCACCCTGGCTTTCTTCAAAGCCCTGGCCCAAAATCCACAGGAATCCCTGTTCTACGTCCCACCCTCCACAGCTATCATCGTTTCCCTTTTATACGCAACGATAACTGTGTTATTTGCGCTTATCCTTGGTTTACCCGCTGCCTGGGCGTTAGCCCGGGGCGGGGATAATGTCCTCAATAAAGTTCTGGATCCCCTGCTCATGCTCCCCTTGGGAACCTCTGCGGTAACCCTGGGGCTGGGTTTCATCCTCGCTTTGGATCAACCACCTCTTGACCTTCGCGCTTCACCTGTCCTTATCCCCCTGGTTCATACGCTGGTAGCTTTCCCCTTTGTTGTCCGCAGCCTTACGCCAGCGTTAAAGAGCATCCAACCAAACCTGCATCAAGCAGCTGCTGTTTTGGGAGCCTCGCCCCGCCAGGTTTTCCGGCACATCGATCTACCCATGATCGGTCGGGCTCTGTTGGTGGCTGCCACCTTCGCCTTCACGATTTCGATTGGTGAATTTGGAGCCACGTCATTAATCGTCCGTCCTGAGTTCCCCACCGTCCCCGTGGTCATTTACCGTCTTCTTTCCCGGCCGGGCACATTAAATTACGGGCAAGCCATGGCTTTGAGCACGATCCTCATGGTTTTCACATTGAGCGGAATGCTGGCCATTGAACGCTTCCGGATCGCGGATATCGGTGAATTCTAAACCCTTTCCAAAACGCGGGTAAATCAGATAAAATTACTTGACGCCGAGGGGGGATGTGATAGAATAGCTTTCGTTCGGGGGCGTGGTGTAGCGGTTAACATGCGGCCCTGTCAAGGCCGAGATCGCCGGTTCGAATCCGGTCGTCCCCGCTCAAAAAAGGCCTGAAAGAGTTCACGCTCTTTCAGGTTTTTTGTCTTCTATAGAAACCACACAAGCACCCGAA
>Ga0207797_1000161_pt1 | contig 48213 bp, 52 predicted proteins | sample PRCRCaboRojoPR_6_FD_187275 | JGI IMG/M metagenome (GOLD analysis project Ga0207797, IMG submission 187275) | Marine sediment microbial community from Cabo Rojo, Puerto Rico - PR CR 10% Liquid 1 (SPAdes) | ecosystem: Environmental > Aquatic > Marine > Coastal > Sediment | place: Cabo Rojo, Puerto... | reverse complement strand
AGGGCGTCCTCGGCGTCGTTGTTGGTGGCGACGACGACCGCCCGGACGCGGTCGATCCCGGCGCGTTCGAGGGATTCCTCGTCGCTGGGATCCGCCACCAGAACGTCGACCGCATCGCCCATCTTGTTCGCCCACTCGGCGTCCTGAGTCACGACGAGGTACTCCATCTCCCGCCCCAGTTCGTCGAGGATCACGTCGGTCAGATCGCCATGCCCCAGGACCAGCAGGTGGTCCTCAAGAAGTTCGAGTTGTGTTTGTGTCATGCGTCCAAGTGCCTTCGAGAACCGTGCCTCGATCGCCGGGCCGAGGAGCGACCCGAGCGCGATGGCGAAACTCGCCGTCCCGACCACCACGACCGACATGCCGAACAGTCGGGCCATCGGCGAGAGCGGCGTGATGTCGCCGTACCCGACCGTGCTCGCCGTCACGATGGTGAAGTAGAACGCGTCGACGAGCGTGGAGACGCCGTTGAACTCGTCGCGGAGGGCGTAGGCGCCAATGGTCCCGTACAGCTGAGCGCCGACGATGGCCCCGGTGGCGGCGAGCTGGTTCGTCGTCAACTGAAGCCGCCGGTCGAAGCGCGATCGATTCGCCCAGAGGTTCGGCATCGCCACGATCGACAGGATCACCAGCGGGAGCGACAGGGGGCTCGACTGCAGCAGTCCCTGCAGCGCGGTGATCGGCAGCAAGATCGCCGTGGAGGTCCACGCCGAACGCAGTCCGCGTCGAAGGCCGAAGGCGCTCGCGATGATGAGAAAGCCCGTAACGGCCCCCGTGAACCCGGCGATCCGCTGAACGGCCGGGGGGACGTATTCGGCGAGCGGCCCGACGAGCGACTGTGAGCCGATGTTGGCGATCCCGGTGAGGACGGAGAGGATGGCGACGGCGAACACCAGCCCGACCGTCAACCGTCGACCGACGCCCCGCCACCACGTCGCCTCCATGGGCGCCAATCGACCCGGTCGGTCTTAATGGGGCGGCTTGGACCTCACGGATCGACGATAGGTTGATACGATTTTCGACCCTACCCCAAACATGGCGCGACGCGGCCTCCCCACGCAAGTGGCGACCGGGGCGATCATCGTCATCATCGGGCTTCTCCTCCTGCTCTCGACGACGGATACCCTCGATGTCGGCAGCCTGTGGCGGTACGTCCCGTCACTGTTCGTCCTCCTCGGCCTCTGGGCGCTGATCCGGAGCGACTTCCGGAACGTGACCGGCCCGATCATCCTGATCATCATCGCCGGAACCGTCCAGCTGCTGGCGCTCGATCTCATCACCGGCCGGACGATCGCGACGTGGTGGCCGGTGCTCATCATCCTCTTCGGCCTCTCGGTGATGACGGGCTACTGGCGGCAGCGGCGGCGCGTGCCGACGACGTCGGGCGACGATTTCGACCTCATCGGGATCTTCGGCGGCACGGAGCGGCGGGTGGATTCGACCTCCTTCACTGGCGGGACTGCGACCGCCGTCTTCGGCGGTGTGGAGGTCGACCTCCGGGACGCTGCGATCGCGGAGCCGCCGGCAGTCGTGACCGCCACGGCGCTGTTCGGTGGTGTCGAGGTTCGCGTGCCCGAGGACTGGACAGTCTCGGTGGATGCCTTACCGATTTTCGGCGCGGTCGAAGACGAGCGGAGCCGGCGACCGGATATCGAGCGGTCGGCAGAGCCGGATCTGGTGCTGAACGGCTTCGTCGCGTTCGGCGGCATCTCCATCGGGGACTGACGGCAGTCCCGGTCAAACGAGTCAAACCGGCGGTTTTACACCCGACAGCGAGTGAGGGCATAGTATGACTCACGACGAGTTCCCCACGTCGGAACCCGCGGTCGTGACGTGTGGGCTCCCGTACGCCAACGGGGACCTCCACATCGGCCATCTCCGGACCTATGTGAGTGGTGACGTCCTATCCCGAGCGCTCCGGACACTCGGCCAGCAGACGGCCTTCGTCTCCGGATCAGACATGCACGGGACACCCGTCGCGGTCAACGCCTGGGAGGAGGGGATCTCGCCGGAGGAGTACGCCCTCCGGTGGCACGAGACCTACGAGGCGCTCTTCCCCCGGTTCGACATCGAGTTCGACAACTACGGCCACACGCACGACGAGACGAACACCCAGATCACCCGCGAGATCGTGCTCGCGCTCGAAGCGGGCGGCCACATCTACGAGAAGGAGATCAAGGTGGCCTGGGATCCGGAGCTCGATCAACCGCTGCCCGACCGCTACGTCGAAGGGACGTGTCCGTACTGCGGGGCGAAGGCTCGCGGTGACGAATGTGACGAAGGGTGTCAACGCCACCTCGAACCGGGCGAGATCGAGGATCCCGTGAGCGTCGTCTCGGGCAACCCGGCGGAGTACCGGGATCGCCCCCACAAGTTCTTCCGCATTTCCGATTTCCAAGATTACCTCCAGGGATTCATCGACCGGCTCGAGGGAACGGCCAACGCCCGGAACCAACCGAGAGAATGGATCGAGGGCGAGCTCCAGGACTGGTGTATCACCCGCGACATGGACTGGGGCATCGACTATCCCGGCGAGGGTGGCGAGGACCTCGTCCTGTACGTCTGGGTGGACGCCCCGATCGAGTACATCTCGAGCACGAAGCAGTATTCGGAGCGGGTCGGGGCCGACACCTACGACTGGGAACAGACCTGGAAGGACGATGGCGAGATCATCCACGTCATCGGCCGGGACATCATCCAGCACCACACCGTCTTCTGGCCGGCGATGCTTCACGGGTCGGGCTACAGCGAGCCCCGGTCGGTGATGGCGAGCGGCTTCATGACGCTCGATGGGAAGGCGTTCTCCACCAGCCGCAACCGGGCGATCTGGGCGGAGGACTACCTCGACGCCGGCTTCCACCCCGACCTCCTCCGGTACTACCTCATCACCGTCGGCGGCTTTCAGGACGACATCGATTTCTCCTGGGACCGCTTCCAGGAGCGGGTCAACGGGGAGCTCGTGGGGAACGTCGGGAACTTCATCTACCGATCGCTGCTCTTCGCCCAGCGCAATTGGGACGGGACGCCGGATACCGACCTCGGCGACGAGGTCCGCGAACGGATCGAGGACGCCATGGCCGCTTTCGGCGAGGGGCTCAACGAGTATTCGCTCAGACGGGCCACCCAGGCCGGTGTCGAGCTGGCGAAGTTCGGCAACGAATACATCCAGCGGAACGAGCCGTGGAAGCTGGTCGACGACGAGCCGGACGCGGCCGCACAAGTCATCCGCGACTGCGTCCAGCTCACGAAGGCGGTGGGGATCCTCTTGGCCCCGACCTTGCCCGGCAAGGCCGAGGCGCTCTGGGAGCAGCTGGGCGAGGCGGGGTCGGTCCACGAGGTCGGCCTCGACGCGTGTCTCGAGGATCCCCCCGCCGAGTTCGATGCGCCATCCGAGCTCTTCGAGAAGCTCGAGGACGATCGCGTCGACGAACTGAACCGGCAGCTCGAGGAACGAGTGGCGGCCGCCGAAGCGGCGGAGGAAGAGGCCGAAGCAGCTGAAGAAGCCGAGCCCGAGCCGACCGACCTCGAACCGCTCATCGAGGAGCGGGTCTCGTTCGAGGACTTCCAGGAGCTGGACATCCGGGTCGGGCGGATCGTCGCGGTCGACCCCATCGAGGGCGCCGACGACCTCGTCAGGCTAGAGGTCGACATCGGCCTCGAAACCCGGCAGTTGGTGGCCGGCATCAAGCAGCTCCACGACCTCGACGCGCTCCCCGGCAAGAAGATCATCGTCCTCACCAACCTCGAAAAGGCCGAGCTGTTCGGGGTCGAGTCCAACGGGATGCTACTGGCGGCCGGGGACGCGGCGGACCTCCTCACGACCCACGGCGACGCCGAAGTCGGTGAAAAGATCAGGTAGGGCGGCCCCTTTTTTAGGCCGGCCCAGCGTAGAGAGCGGGCATGCGGAACGCGAAGATCGTCTGCACCCTCGGCCCCGCCTCGGACGACGAGGTGACCATCCGTGGGCTCGCAGATGCCGGCATGACCGTGGCCCGGCTCAACGCCAGCCACGGGACCCGTGACGAGCGCGCTGCCCTCATCGACCGGATCCGGCAGGTGGATCAGACCGTCGAGCAGCCGGTCGCGACGATGCTCGATCTCCAAGGCCCGGAGATCCGGACTGCCGACGTAGCGTCCCCCATCACGCTCGCCGATGGCGCCGAAGTCCGGTTCGTGGAAGGCGAGGTCGTCGAGAGCGAGACGATCGGCCTGACGCTCGGCCTTCGGGGCGTCGAACCCGGTGACCGGGTCCTCATCGACGACGGGCGGATCGAGACCGTCGTGACGCAGATCCGCGGCGACGACGTCCTCGCCCGGGTCGAATCCGGTGGCCAACTCGAAGGCAGGCGGGGCGTGAACGTCCCGGGGGTGAGCCTCGATGTCGATCTCATCACGGCGTCGGACCGGAAGGAGCTCGAACTCGCCGCCGACACCGAGGTCGACTTCGTCGCGGCCAGCTTCGTCAGAGATGGCGACGACGTCCTCGAAGTGAACGCGCAGGTCGAGGCGTTCGGCGGGGAGATCCCGATCATCGCCAAGATCGAGAAGGCGGATGCGGTAACGAACCTCGATTCGATCATCGATGCGGCCTACGGGGTCATGGTCGCCAGGGGCGATCTGGGCGTCGAGTGCGAGCTCGAGGAGGTCCCGCTGATCCAAAAGCGGATCATTCGCCGGTGCCAACGCGCCGGGTCGCCGGTCATCACGGCCACGGAGATGCTCGATTCGATGGTGCACCAGCCCCGGCCGACCCGTGCGGAGGCATCGGACGTGGCCAACGCCGTCCTGGACGGCACCGATGCGGTAATGCTCTCCGGGGAAACGGCGGTCGGTGATCACCCCGTCGACGTCGTGGAGACCATGGACCGCATCGTCAGGGAGGTCGAGTCCAGTGACGAATACGACGAGCTGTCCGAGCAGCGGGTCCCCCCGGCGGAGGCCTCCTCGACGGACGCGCTGGCGCGCTCGGCCCGCTTTCTCGCCCGTGACGTCGGCGCGAGCGCCGTCGTGGTCGCCTCCGAATCCGGCTACACGGCCCTGAAGACGGCGAAGTTCAGGCCCCCCGTGCCGATCGTCGCCGCGACGCCGAACGACCGGGTCCGCCGGCAGCTGGCGCTCTCCTGGGGGGCGGCTCCACAGTTCGCGGATCTCGCCGATTCCGGAGTGGCGGGCGTCATCGAGAACGCGGTCCAGTCGGCCCTCGACTCCGGCTTGGTCGCGAGCGGTGATACCGTGGTCGTCCTCTCCGGGATGATGACCGAACTCGATCGATCCACGACGAACACCCTCAAGGTGCACGTGGCGGCCGAGCGCGTCGCGACGGGGCGGGGCGTCGTCGCCGGCCGGACCGTCGGGCCGATCGCCCGGTCGTCAACGGGCGAACTCGACGACATCCCCGACGGCTCGATCCTGGCGTTATCGGCGGAGTTCGAGGGTGAATTTTCGGGGGATATGACGAAACTCGCAGGCATCGTCCACGAGATCCCCGGCATGACCGGCTATCCAGCCATGGTGGCCCGGGAACTGGGGATCCCGATGGCCAGCGGCCTGCGGCTTCCACCGGCCGTTGACGACGGAACGGTCGTTACCCTCGATGGCGAGCGGGGCGTGGTGTATCGCGGCGACATCACCCACCGTCCCACGGCGTAGCCGTGTGGTTTTTATCGGGGCGAACCCGAGCCGTCATCGTGGCAGCGGACCTCGACGAGTATCCCGATGTGATCGAGCCGGGCGAGCCGACGCTGGAGAACGTCCTCTTCGTCATTCTCGGTGTACTGTGCGCGCTGGCGGTCATCGTCGACCTCGCGAACCTCCTCGGGTGAACGTTATCAGCCGCCAGCCCTAACGCCGCCCATGGCCTCGGCCTTCGGCATCCCGCTCTCGCTCTTGCTCGTGGTGGCGGGAATCGGGCTCACCATCGCGGAAGCCCTGGCACCGGGCGCCCACTTCATCGTCCTCGGGGTGGCGCTCCTGCTTGCCGGGCTCGTGGGGCTGCTGATCCCGGGCTTGGGCGGCCCCCTCGCGCTCGCCGTGCTCGTCCTGATCTTCGGTGGTGTGGCGCTCTACGGCTATCGCGAACTCGATATCTATGGTGGGAAAGGGCGGGCCCGGACGACGGACTCGGACAGCCTCAAGGGCCGGACGGGCCGGGTAACCGAACGCGTCACCGAGACGGGCGGGCAGGTCAAGCTGGAAGCGGGCGGGTTCAACCCGTATTACTCCGCACGGACCATCGACGGCGAGATTCCCGAGGGGGCCGAGGTAATGGTCATCGACCCCGGAGGCGGCAACGTCTTGACGGTCGAATCGCTCGACGCCGTGGAAGACGACATCGACCGCGAACTCGCCCGGGAACGGGCCCGTCGCGAGGCCGAAGCCGAGGCAGAGGAGACCTGAGGCGAGAGTTCGGACAAGGCTTAACCCTGCGCAATCGTCATCCTAGGCTATGATCAACCCGGTTGCGATCGGGCTGGGGTTCGTCCCCCTCCAGCTCGGGTCGATCCCGTTCACGATCGTCGCGCTGCTGATCCTCGCGCTGGCGGTCGTGACGGTCTGGCAGATGGTCGAGATCGTCGACGCCTACGAAAAGGAGGCGCTCACCGTCTTCGGGGAGTACCGCGGCCTGCTCGAGCCGGGGATCAACTTCATCCCGCCGTTCGTCTCCCGCACCTACACCTTCGACATGCGGACGCAGACGATCGACGTCCCCAGACAAGAGGCCATCACGCGGGACAACTCGCCCGTGACGGCCGACGCAGTCGTCTACATTCGCGTGATGGATGCCCGGAAGGCCTTCCTCGAGGTCGAGGACTACAAGACGGCGGTCTCGAATCTCGCCCAAACCACCCTTCGGGCGGTCCTCGGCGATATGGAGCTCGACGACACCCTCAATAAACGTCAGGAAATCAACGCCCGGATCAGGAAGGAACTCGACGAGCCCACGGACGAGTGGGGCATCCGCGTCGAATCGGTCGAGGTCAGGGAGGTCAACCCGTCGAAGGACGTCCAGCAGGCGATGGAACAGCAGACCTCCGCCGAGCGCCGTCGCCGGGCCATGATCCTCGAGGCCCAAGGGGAGCGCCGAAGCGCCGTCGAGAAGGCCGAGGGGGACAAGCAGTCCAATATCATCCGTGCCCAGGGGCAGAAACAAAGCCAGATCCTCGAGGCACAAGGGGACGCCATCTCGACGGTCCTCCGGGCGAAATCGGCCGAATCGATGGGGGAACGTGCCGTGATCGACAAGGGGCTCGAGACGCTCGCTGACATCGGGAAGAACGAGTCCACGACGTTCGTCCTCCCCCAGGAACTCTCCTCGCTCGTGGGGCGCTACGGCAAGCACCTCACCGGGAGCGACGTCCAGACCGACGGGGCCGAGCTGGACAGCTTGGAGTTCGACGAGGAGACCCGGGAACTCCTCGGCCTTGACGACATCTCGTCCATCATCGGCGAGATCGACGAGGCCGCCGAGCTCGATATCGAGGAGATGGAACAGGAGGCCGAGGCGGTCAAGGCCGGCGGGATCGAGGACATCAAGAGCGCCGACGAGGTCATCCAGGAGATGGATCAGGGCGAAGAGATGGAGGCCGAGCCGGAAACCGAGTGAACGATACCGTTTTCCCACGCCACCACGTGGTGTGACCCGATGACAGGTCACGGCGTCGACGAGGACAAACGGGCGACCCTGAGACGGTTCGCCGCCCTCGGCGCCGCCACGCCGCTCGCCGGCCTGCTCGAGACCGGATCGAGCACGGAACCCAATGTCCGCGAGGCGATCATGGGCTACCTCGTCGCGACCCCGGGCGCCCACTTCTCGAAGATCCGCGATGACCTCCAGCTCGGGACCGGCGAGACCCAGCACCATCTCCGCAAACTCGTCGATGCCGCCGCGATCGAGAGCCACCGGGACGGCGACTACCGCCGCTTCTACCCATCGAACCGGTTCGATGCGTTCGAGCAGGTCGCCCTCGGGTACTTGCGGCGTTCGACGCCCCGGGGGATGGTCCTCGCACTCCTCAGGGAGCCGGGATTGACCGGGAGCGAACTGGCTGCCAGACTCGGTGTCTCCCCGCCGACCATCAGCAAATACGCGACGGAACTCCAGGCCGCTGGTTTGCTCAGTACTGATGGCGGGTATGCCCTGAAGAATCCGGAAACGCTAGTGGTCCTCATCGTCCGCTATGCGGACTCCTTTGACGCCGATACGGTCGCGTTTGCCGCCGAGGCCGCTGATCTCATCTCGGTTCAGTAACTGGTAGGCGGCCTATCCCTCAGTGCCCGGGAAGTCGGTCGCCTTAACTCGTTCCTGACGGCCGAGGGTCGCCTCGCAAGTACACCCGGCGACTGAACAACACGCCGATCGAGGCTACCGCGATCAGGACTACAAATCCGAGGACCACGAAACTCCGCAGGAGACCCCCTTGATCGGCCAGATAACCGATCGCCAATGGGGCGATCGCGCTGGCCAGGTGGCTCACGGTATGGAGATAGCCGAACGTCCGCCCTTCCCTCGCTGCCGGGGTGATCTCGTTGACGAGCGCGTCGCGGGCCGGGGTCCAGCCCCAGTTCGTCACCCCGAGGACTATTAGCACGATGAGCAAGATGACGGGCGATAGGGTTCCAGTCGCCAAGGCGAGGACTGCCCCGGTGGCACCCAGCAGGAAGGTAACGAGAACCAACCGGTGATCATACCGATCAACCAGCTCCCCGGTCAGAAGTTGGACGCCGGCCGCCACCAGAAAGACCGCGGTAAAGTACAGGTTTGCAAACGACTCCGGGGGCAGGTGGATCGATCCGAACGAAAACGAATAGGCATACACGATAACCAGGAACGTCGGGAGGAAGGCCTTGAGGCCCTTTTCGGAGAATGCTCGGGCGACGAAAAACACGAACAGCGCGACCATGGGATACGCATACCGACGGGGATCGGCGGCGGCTTCCCCTTCTTGGCCGGGTCGCCGCTGTTCGTGATCGGTCCCGACCCGACGTGCACCGGGCCGGCTGTCCATGCCGGCACCGGCCATCATGGAAAACAAAAGCGCGGCGTATACCAGGCCGACCAGGCCGAACAGGAGAAAGATGTGATCCCATCGGAGCCACAGCACCAAGACGGCGACCGACAGCGGAGCGGCGGCATCGCCGAGCTTCGCCCCGCTTCCCCAGGCACCGAAGGCCCGGCCGGTCTGCCCGGCTCGCACGTTCGCGGCGACGAGCGGGTACCCCGCCGGATGGATCGTACTCGCCCCCAAACCCGCGACGAACACCCCCAACGCGATGAGGAGATAGGGGAGCGTAAACGAGGTCGAGAACAGGACCACCGTGGTACTGCTGTCGCCCAGCCACGGGGCGGTCGCCACGACCAGATAGCCGAGCCCCATCACACCGATGCTGGGCGGGAGCAATAGCTGGCGATCGTAGTGGTCGGCTAAGATTCCCGCCGGGGCCTGACCCAGGCCCGACCCAAGGAAGTAGATGCTCACCAGGCCGCCGAGCTGCCAGAGTGGAACCTGGAAGTCGAGGGCGAGAATGGGTAGGACGGGAGGGAGAATTCGAAATACGTGTTGAATGAAGTGGATGGAGCCGATCCCAACGAAGAACCGCCAGGACCGGTCGGAGGCACCCATACGGGACGTGATACACGCGATATCGCTAAATCAGTTCTCACTTTCGGGGCGTCGAGCGATCGACGGGATCGGGCGGTAGCGGTGAGCCCGTCCGGTTGCAGCTACGTCGTGACCTTCCAGGTAGTCCCGGACGAATAGCCCCATTTCTCCACCTCGAGCTCCGTCTCCCCGTCGATAATGGCTCGCATGTTCGCCCCGACCTCCTTCGCCGTGAGCCCGAGCTCCTGGCCGATCAGCCGCGACTTGAAATAGGTCTGTGACTCCGCATTCGACCGGAGGTAGTCGAGGATGCGACGCTGTTTGTCCGAAAAGTTCGGTTCCGGGGGGGCCGTCGCGCTCATACCTCGGAATGGGTGAGTCACACCTATAGCCAGTTTGGTACAGCGAGGCAATCCATCGCTGTCTATCGATTTTTCGAGATTCATTCTCGCGATTCGGCGGCATCGTGGGTTCGTGCCGCCCGTCGTTGGTACAGGTGGTTAACCCCGCCGAATGCCCATTCCCAGAAGGTTCATACCCGCGCACGGCCCAGTCCGGATGAATGGGCGAATCCGTCGAGGTGAGCGTCGTCCTCCCGGCCTACAACGAGGAGGCCACCCTCGAACGAACCGTCGAGCAGACGGTCTCGGCCCTCGCGGAATTCCTCCCCCGGGGCACCTTCGAGGTCATCATCGCCGAGGACGGCTGCGCGGATCGGACGCCCGAGATCGCCGCCGATCTCGCCGAGGGCGACGACCGTATCCGGCACGTCCACTCCGACGAACGGCTCGGCCGGGGGCGGGCGCTCGAACGGGCCTTCCGCGAAGCCCGCGGGCAGACCCTCGCCTACCTCGACACGGACCTCGCCACCGATCTCAGCTATCTTGAGCGGTTGATCGAGACGGTCCGCTCCGGTGATGCCGACGTCGCCACCGGCTCGCGATGGATACCGGGGCACGTCGTGGACCGACCCTCGAAACGGGGCGTGCCGAGTTACGTCTACAACCTACTCTCTCGGGGCATCCTCCGTTCGAAGATCCGCGACCACCAGTGCGGGTTCAAAGCGTTCGATCGCGACGCCCTGGACGACTTGCTTCCGCAGGTCGGCGACAACCACTGGTTCTGGGACACGGAGCTCCTGGTCCGGGCGCAACGGGCCGGTTATCGTGTCGAGGAGTTTCCCGTCGAATGGACGCCACAGGGCGATTCGAAGGTCGACCTCGTCCGCGACGTCTTCGGAATGGGGAGCCAGATCGTCCGGACCTGGTGGCAGCTGTCGGTCTCCCCCCGGATCACTCGCCGCCGAACGGTCGCCGCCGGCATCCTCATGACCGTCCTCGCGGTGGCCTTGATGACGCAGTACATCGATTTCGGGCTGGTCTTCGAGCAAGTCCAGAGCGCGAATCCCGTGCTCATCGGCCTCGCCGGCCTGGTCTACCTCCTCTCCTGGCCCCTCCGGGGGAGCCGGTATCGCGACATCCTCGCCGAACTCGGGGTGCGTGAGGGCACCGGCTTCCTCACCGGCGCGATCTTCATCAGCCAGACCGGGAACTTGGTCTTTCCCGCCCGCGCCGGAGACGCCGTTCGGGCCTACGTGATGAAGACACGCCGGGCCGTCGGCTACCCGACCGGCTTCGCCTCGCTCGCGGTCGAGCGGGTGTTCGACCTGTTGACGATCACCGCCGTCGCGGGGACCGTCTTGCTCGGGTTGGTGGCGACCGGTGCGACCATCGCCCCGCCGGGCTCGGCGACCGAGGAGGTGCTCCGGAGCGGGCGAACGGCCGTCGTCGTCGCCGGCGGGGTCGGGATCGCGGCCATCATCGTCGTCATCGGGATCGTCGCCAGCGCTCGCTCGGAGCGGAATCGGGTCCGAGGGGCCATCAACCGGCTCAGCGACGACTCCTACGCCCGGTATGTCGCCTCGGTCATCGAGCGGTTCATCGGCGACATTCAGACCGTCGCGGTCGACCCCGGGGCGTTCGCCCGAGTGGGCCTAACGTCGGTGCTCATCTGGGGGCTCGACGTCGTGACCGCGATGATCGTCCTGCTGGCGTTTTCGCCCGAGGTGTCCGTCGGCTCCCTCGTCGCCGTCTCCTTCTTCGCCGTCAGCGTGGGGAACCTGGCGAAGGTGCTCCCCCTCTCCCCCGGCGGCATCGGCCTCTACGAGGGGGCGTTCACGCTCCTCGTGATCGGCCTGACGCCGCTCACCTGGGACCTCGCCCTCGGGGCGGCGATCGTCGATCACGCCGTCAAGAACGTCATCACGCTGATCGGCGGGGTGGTGGCGATGGTCGTGCTCAACGTGTCACTCACGACGGCCGTCGAGGAGGGCCGGGACGCCGCCCCGTCGGACGTTAGCTAATACCACGGATTTCGGGCGATTCAGCCGGTTTCGACCGGTGGCTTTAAGCCATGATCGTCCGACGAACGCGTCAGCGAAACGACATCCGGGCTCGTGCCCGATTCCCCGCCCGCCACTATGACGCTCAGAACCACCGAACGAGAGACGGAGTCAGTTGACACCGACGAGTCACACGCCTGCCCGGAATGCGGCGGCCAGCTCGTCGCCGACGACGAACACGCCGAGACGGTCTGTGACGACTGTGGCCTGGTCGTCGCCGAAGAGGCCATCGATCCCGGTCCGGAATGGCGCGCCTTCGACTCCCGCGAAAAGGACGAAAAGAGCCGCGTCGGCGCCCCGACGACCAACACGATGCACGACAAGGGGCTCAGCACCAACATCGACTGGCGTAACAAGGACGCCTACGGCAACTCCCTCAATTCCCGCCAGCGGGAGAAGATGCAGCGCCTCCGCACCTGGAACGAGCGGTTCCGGACGCGGAACTCCCGCGATCGCAACCTCAAGCAGGCCCTGGGCGAGATCGACCGCATGTCGAGCGCCCTCGGTCTCCCCGAGAACGTTCGGGAGACGGCCTCCGTGATCTACCGCCGGGCCCTCGAGGACGATCTCCTCCCCGGCCGGTCGATCGAAGGCGTCTCGACGTCGGTCGTCTACGCCGCCGCCCGGCAAGCCGGCGTCCCGCGGAGCCTCGACGAGCTTACGGAGGTCAGCCGCGTCGAGAAAAGCGAGATCGCCCGGACGTATCGATACGTGGTCCGCGAGCTCGGCCTCGAGATCCAGCCCGCTGATCCGGGGAGTTACGTCCCCCGGTTCGCCTCGTCACTCACTCTCTCGGAGGAGGCCGAGCGTCGGGCCCGGCAGCTCCTCCAGAACGCGCGCGAACAGGGCGTCCACTCCGGGAAGAGCCCGGTCGGCCTCGCGGCGGCGGCCATCTACGCGGCCGCCCTCCTGACGAACGAGAAGGTCACGCAGGCCGAGGTGAGTAACGTGGCCGACATCAGCGAGGTCACCATCCGCAACCGCTATCACGAACTCCTCGAAGCGGAAGAAGGCATCCCGGTCTAGATAGGTCTATCCGGCGCGGTTTTTATGGGGGACAGCACCGATCGACCAGTCATGGACTTCTCGGGCTTCGTGCTTGCGGCGGCGACCGCCGACCTCGCCGACGAACCGCAGGCCCGGGACCACGCCGACGCCATCGAGTTTCGACTGGATCTCGCCGACGATCCTGAGGCACAGCTCGATGGTTACGACGGCGAGCTCCCGCTGATCGCGACCAATCGGGCCGAGTGGGAGGGTGGTGAGGCAGCCGACGCGGGCCGGCTCGATCTCTTAGCGACCGCGATCGACCACCCGGGCGTCGAGGCGATCGACGTCGAGCTGCAATCCATCGAGGACGGTGAGGCGGACAACCTGGTCGACCGGGCCCGGGAGGCGGGGGTGACCGTCATCGCATCGAGCCACGAGTTCGAGCGAACCCCACCGGTCCCAAATCTCAACGATCGCCTCCGACGATCGGCTGCCGCGGGCGATATCGGCAAGCTGGCGGTCATGGCCGAGGGCCCGGGCGACGTGCTCGCGCTGCTCGAGGCCACCTGGGAGCAGTCAACGGCCGGTAATCCGGTGGCGACGATGGCCATGGGCGAGGCCGGCCGACATTCGCGGGTGATCTGCCCGCTCTACGGCTCGAGGGTCGGCTATGCGCCCGTCTCCACGGACGACTCGACCGCCCCCGGCCAGTTCGACCTGGCGACCCTCCGGTCGCTCATCGAGACGCTCCGGTAGTGTCGGAAGCTTAACCTTCGAGCAGGGCAGAACCGACGGCTGTGACACGGAGACGAGCGATCATCGCGGGGCTCCTCGGCGCGGTCTATCCCGGCCTCGGCCACGTCTATCTCCGAGCCTGGTTCCGCGCCGGGAGCTGGTTCGTCCTCGCGGTCGTGACGGTGGCGGTCGTCCTGCCCCCGTCGATGATCGAGGCGGCCGAGGCGGGCGGCCTCGACGCCATCATCGCCGCGAGCCGTGACCTCCCGATGGCCGTCATGGTGGTGATCACCGGGATCCGCCTCCTCAACGCCATCGATGCGATCTGGCTGGCGCTCAGCGCCTCGTCGAAGGTGGCCGGGTCGCACGAAGGGCCGACCTGTACCAAGTGTGGTGGGGAGCTGGATCCCGAGCTGGAGTTCTGCCCGTGGTGCAGCACCGAGGTGGGGGCCTCGGACGCTTCCGCCTGAGATCCGCTACTTCTCGATGATCGATTCTTCGACGGTTTCGCCGAAGTGGCGCCCGCCCGTCTCGTAATAGACCAGCACCTCGTCGCCCGCCTCGAGATCGGTCACCGCCGTGCGGCCGTCACTGGTGGGGACCTTGATGGTCTCGGCGTTCTGGAGGAGCGTCTCGATGCGATCGCCGTCGGCCGTTTCGGCCTCGACCCGGAACATCGGCCGTTTCTCGATCTTGACCCGCCCCACCACGGCCTCGCGGGTGGTCCCCTCGAGGTCGACGACCTGGACCTCGTCGCCGCTTTTCAGCTCGGAGAGGTACTTGGTGCCGCCGCCGGGCGTTCGGATGTAGGCGTGGACGGCGCCGGCGTTCACCCGGAACGGGCGGGAGGCCACGTAGGGTGACTCGGCGGTCTCGGCGTGGACGAAAAACAGGCCGCGACTCATCGACCCCACGAGCATCCCCTCGTCGTGGTCCATGAGCGAGCCGGTGTCGACGCAGACCCGGTCGGCGAGGCCGGTGCGCTCGATCTCGGTAACTGTAGCCCATTCGAGGTCGAGCGACTCGCGCTCCGCGGCGTCACGGGCCTCGACCGTCCGCCGGATCTCGTCGGGGTCGTCGCTGTCGAGCAGGACGGCATCGGCCCCGTGCTCGAGCGTCTCGAAGGCCGTCTCGGCCTCCTCGGCGGTCGTCACGCCGGCGATCAAAGAGGTCTCCTCGCCGATCCGGGCGATGAGGTTCTCCAGCGGGATGATCTGCCAGTTCTCGCCGACGACGATGGTATAATCCGCCTCCTCGGCGGCAGTTTCGGCAAAGCCCTCGTAGGATTCGTCGAAGATCCGCACATAGATTCCATCAGCGTTGCCCCGGCGAAGCGTCGTCAGGTCCGCCGAACCCGAGAGATCGCCCGGCAGATCGACCGTCCCGTCGCCCTCGCCGTCCTTGCCAACGATCACCGCATCGGCCGCCTCGAGGCCGTCCTCGTCTTCCTCGGCGTCCATCACGTGGACGTCGTCGCGCTGGAAGGCCGCGACGTCGACGTCGCCGAGTTCACGGACCCGCCCCACGTCGCCCTCGTCGACCAATATCCAGTCGACGCCGGCCTCGAGGCCGGCCGTGATCCGACGCTTGCGGGCGTCCCAGTCGCCCACCGAATCGTCGGCCTTCAGCCACACGGATCGGCTCATGTCCCGAGGCTTGCGGGGGTCGTCCTTGAACGTGCCGGATGCCCCGAGCCCTCGTGCAGAACGTTAATCCCCGGCGATCCCGTTTAGTCGTGCATGAGCAGCGAACAATTCCCGGACCTCGAGGCAACGGTCCCCGAGGTCACTGCCCAGGCGCTCTGGGAGCGGCTCGAATCGGGCGAGTCGGTGACCGTGCTGGACACTCGTCGACCCGAAGACTTCGAGGCCTGGAAGCTCACCCACCCGAACGTCACGAACGTGAACGTCCCGTTCACCCGTTTTCTCGAAGACGGTAACCCGGCGTCGAGCGTCCCCGACGAGGTCCCGGACGGCCCGCTCGTGACCTGCTGTGCCAAGGGGATCTCCAGCCTGTACGTCGCGAAGTTCCTCGCCAGGAAGGGCTGGTCGGTCGAGGGACTGGCAGACGGCATGGAGGGCTGGGCACGCGTCTACGAGCTTACCGAGCTGGACGTGAAGAGTGAGGCCGTAATCGCACAATACTACCGGCCCTCCAGTGGGTGTCTGGGCTACCTGGTCGTCGCTGACGGCGAGGCGGCCGTCATCGACCCGCTGCGCGCCTTCACCGACCGGTACGCTGCGGACGCCCAGGCCTTTGGGGCCGAACTTCGGTACGCTATCGACACGCACGTCCACGCCGATCACGTGAGCGGGATTCGGGCCCTTGCCGACCGCGGGATCGAGCCAGTCCTCCCCCGTGGGGCTGTGGATCGTGGGCTGAGCTTCGAGGCGACCCTCGTCGGGGACGGGGACGGGCTCCCGCTGGGTGATGTGACCATCGAGCCCGTTGCTCTGCCGGGGCACACGACCGAGATGACCGGCTTTCAGGTGGACGACGTCCTCGTCACCGGCGATTCCGTGTTCGTCGACAGCGTCGCCCGGCCCGATCTCGAGGACGAAGATGCCGCCCGGGAGGCCGCCGCAACCCTCTACGACACCCTCATGATGATCGGCGACCTGCCCGGGGGGACGGTGCTCGCCCCCGGCCACGCCGGTCCGACGACCAGTCCGCGGGCGGACGGGACCTATACCGCGACGATCGGCACCCTGCGAGGCCGGCTCCGCGCCTTCCGCCTCGATCGCGAGACCTTTGTGGCGGAGACCGTGGCCGACCTCCCGCCGCAGCCCAAGGACTACCGGGACATCATCGCCACGAATCTCGGCCAGACCGATGTCGACGACACCGAGGCCTTCACGCTCGAACTCGGGCCGAACAACTGCGCGGCCGCGACGCCGGCGGACGACTGACTTCGTTTACGCCTCGACGGTGAGGCCGGCCCGCTCGAGGGCGGCTTCCGCCGACTGGTCGTCGTGAACGACGCCGGCCACCGCCCGTGTCATCGCCTCGGGGTCGTCGTGCTGGAAGATCGAGCGACCCATCGACACCCCGGCACCCCCCGCGTCCATCGCCCCACGGACGGCAGCGAGCGTCTCCCGGTCGGTATCCGGTTTCCCACCGGCGATGAGGACGGGTTTGGTCGTCGCGGCCGTGACGCTCTCGAAGCTGCGGGCATCGCCTGAATAGGCCGTCTTGATGAGGTCAGCGCCGAGTTCTTCGCCGATCCTGACGGCGTGGGCGAGCTGCTCGGGATCCGTGGGCTCGACATCGTGGCCGCGGACGTAGCACATGGCCAGCACCGGCATCCCAAATCGCGATGCCCGCTCGCTCACCTGGGCGAGGTCCTCGAGCTGTCGGTGTTCGTGCTCGCTGCCGATATTGAGGTGGATCGAGACGGCGTCGGCGCCCGCCCGGATGGCCTCCTCGACCGTCCCCGTGACGCGTTTGTCCTGGGTGTCAGGGCCGATCGTGGTCGAGCCGTTGAGATGGACGATGTAGCCCTTGCCGTTCTTGTTCGGGTGGACTCGTTCGGCGATCCCCTTCTGGGTGAGAACCGCGTCGGCGCCGCCGCGGGTCACGGCGTCGATAGTAGATTCGATGTCGCGCAGGCCCGTCACCGGCCCCATGGTGAGGCCGTGGTCCATCGGGACGATCACGTAGGCGTCGTCCCGCCCGAGTCGTGCGAGCCGTGCACGCGTACCGATGGTCATTGGTGTGTGACTGTGTGGCAATCCCCGGTTATTTGCCTTCCGGTTCGGCCATTTCGATGCCGGACCGGGCGCCGGCCTTCAGTTCGGCCGCGATGCCTTCGAGGCTGGCCTCGACGTTGCCGCCCGCTTCGATGGCCTCGACAAAGACGCTCCCGGCGACCACGCCGTCGGCGCCGGCGCTGATGATCTCGCGGGCGTGCTCGCCTTCGCTCACGCCGAACCCGACCGCCTTCGGGATCGAATACTCCTCGAGGCGGGCGAGCGCGTCGTGCGTCTGCCCGCTGACGTCGCCCCGGGCGCCGGTCGTCCCGAGGCGGGCCTGGACGTAGACGAACCCCGATACCTGTGCCATGATCCGTTCGAGCCGCTCGCCCCGCGTGGTGGGGGCGACGATGAAGATCAGGTCGAGGCCGTGCTGGTCACACGCGGCCCGGAGCGGATCGCTCTCCTCGACGGGGAGGTCCGGGATGATGAGCCCGTCGAGGCCGGCGTCGGCGGCCGCCGCGGCGAACTCATCCACCCCGTCCCCGTAGCTGAGGATGAGGTTGTAATACGTCATGACCACCAGCGGCACGTCGATGTCCAGCCCGCGGACGAGGTCGAAGAACCGATCCGGCGTCATGCCCGCCTCGAGCGCCCGCGTGATGGCGTTCTGGATGGTCGGCCCGTCGGCGATCGGTTCGGAGAACGGGAGGCCCAGTTCGACGATATCGGCCCCACCCGCCACGAGCGCCTCGACGTAGCCGGCCGTGGCCTCCGGCGAGGGGTCGCCCGCCGTGATGTACGGGATGAGCGCCGGGCCGTGCTCGAAGGCCTCGCTGATCCGACTCATAACTCGCCCCGCGCGTCGAAGACGTCCATCGACGGGGCGGCGTCGAGGCCCCGTTCGGTCGATTCCTCGAGCACCGTTTCGAGGTCCTTGTCGCCCCGGCCCGAGACCGTCACGACCGTGAGATCGCCCAGTTCGTCGCTCGCCGCCTCCAGGAACCCCAGCGCGTGGGCGCTCTCGAGTGCCGGGATGATCCCTTCGAGCCGTGAGAGGCGGTGAAAGCCCTCGAGGGCGCCGTCGTCGTCGATCGTCCGCGGCGTCACCCGCCCGGCTTCCACCAGGTGGGCCAGCTCGGGCCCGACGCCGGCGTAGTCCAACCCCGCCGACACGCTGTGGGATTCGAGGATCTGGCCGAAGGAGTCCTGGAGGAGCTTCGTCCGGGCGCCGTGAAGGACGCCCTCGCCGCCGACGCTCAGCGACGCCGAGTTCGGCGCGACGCCGGCCGCCTCGTCGGGCTCGAGGCTCGACCCGCCCGCTTCGACGGCGAAGAGGTCGACCGCCTCGTCGTCGACGAACGCGTGGAACGAGCCCATGGTGTTCGAGCCACCCCCGGCGCAGGCGACCACGCTGTCCGGCAGCCGGCCGGCCTGCTCCTGGACCTGCGTCCTGGCCTCGCGGCCGATCACGGCCTGGAAGTCACGGACCATCTTCGGGAACGGATGGGGGCCCACGACCGACCCGATCACGTAGTGGGTCGATTCGACGGTGGTCGCCCAGTCCCGGAGGGTCTCGTTGATGGCCTCCTTGAGCGTTCCCCGGCCGGTCGTCACCGGGGTAACCGTCGCGCCGTTCAGCCGCATCCGGAACACGTTGGGGCGCTGGCGGTTGATGTCGGTGCGGCCCATGTAGATCTCGCAGTCGATGCCCAGGTGGGCCGCCGCCATCGCGGTGGCCGTGCCGTGCTGGCCTGCCCCGGTTTCGGCGATGATCCGATCCTTACCCATGTAGTCGGCCAACAGGACCTGCCCGAGGGCGTTGTTGAGCTTGTGGGCGCCGCCGTGCAGGAGGTCCTCGCGCTTGAGGTAGACGTCGAGGCCGTAGCGGTCCGAGAGCCGGTCGGCCCGCTGCAGCGGCGTCGGCCGGCCCCCGAAGTCCCGGAGCCGAGCCCGGAGCTCGTCCATGAACCCCTCTTCGTTGTTCCGGACGTATCGCTCGTAGGCGTCCGATAGTTCCTCGATGGCGGGCATCAGCGCCTCGGGCACGTACTGCCCCCCGTAATCTCCGAATTTCGTCGAACTCATGCGTTGATAAATCGTCGTGTGTTCTCGCTCACGTCGCCGTCCATTATGGCAGTCCCGATCAGGAGCCCGTCGGCCCCCGCGGCCCGCATCCGTCGCACGTGGGCCGGCGTCTCGATCCCGCTTTCCGCGATCAGCGTCACGGCCGGATCGGCCGACGCCGCCACGCGTTCGAACGTGGACCGATCGACCGACAGCTTGGCGAGATCGCGGTTGTTGATCCCGATCAGCTCCGCCCCCGCCAGCTGCGCCGCGGCGAGTTCGCTGGCCGTATGCACCTCGACCAGGACCTGAAAGCCTCGATCCCTCGCCGCCCCGATCATACCCGGGAGGTCGTCGACGAACCGGGCGATCAGGAGGACGACGTCGGCCTCGACCCGGTCGAGCTCGGCCGGCTCCAGGATGAAATCCTTCCGGAGCACCGGGACGTCCACGGATTCGCGGATCGCGGTGAGGGCCTCCGGGCTGCCCCCGAAGTGGGTGGGCTCCGTCAGCACCGAGAGGGCGGCCGCTCCAGCCTCGACCATCGTCCTCGCGAGGGCGACCGGGTCGTCGTCCCGACGGCCGTCCGTGGTGGGACTCGTGGGCTTGATCTCCGCGATGACCGGCTGCCGACCGGCCGCCTCGGCGTCTTTGAGGGCTGCCGGCAGCGACCGTGGCGTAACCGAGACCCGGCCCGTCGGCGTCGGGCGGTCCCCGGCCGCCTCGAGGATCGATTGGACCGCCGGCGCCACCTCGTCGACGTACATTAATGTTCATTCAGGCACTGATCTGTACATAAGGCTTGCGTCACGGGGCGAAGCTTCTTGCCGCCCTTGACCGTTTGTCCGGGCATGCACGAGGCCGGCATCTACGCCCGCGAGTCGGCCTATCTCGACTGCGTCGTGCAGGTCGGGTTTGCCGGGGGGAAGGTCATCAGCTTCTCCTTCCCATCGATCCCCGACGACAATGCCGAACAGGATGGTAGCCTGCTCGACCGGGTCGACCGCTACCTCGAGGGGGCCCACGACAGCTTCGAAGACGTCGAGGTCGGCCTGACGGTCCCGACTCGCCAGCGGGCGGTCCTGGAGGCCCTTCGAAACGTCCCCTATGGGGAACAGGTGTCGGTCGAACGGCTCGCCAGGCTGACCCCCGACCTCGACCCGGAGGACGAAGAGGACCTCGAGCTCGTCCGGACCGCCCTCGCCGAGAACCCCATCCCGCTCATCATCCCGGACCACCGCGTCCGCGACGGCCCGAGCGCCGCCCCGCCCGATATCGAGCAGAAACTCCGGTCGCTCGAAGGCCTTTAACCTAAGTCGGCGGGTCCTTCGTGGACGACGAACTCTAGCGCGTTGATGAGGTAGTGGGCGACGATCACCGTCGCGAGGCTGCCGGTCACGACGAACGTGGCCGCCAGGACGAAGCCCAGCGACCCGGTGACGATCACGCCGCCGGGCCCCTGCAGGCCGTGCCCAAGCCCGAAGGCGATCGATGAGACTACCGCGAGCCCCCAGATCGGGACGGGATAGCCCGCGGCGATCGCCCCGATGAGCGCCCCCCGGAAGAGCAGCTCCTCGACGACCGCGATCACGGGCAGGACCCCGCCGAGCAGGACCACCCAGCCGGTGACGGACGTCGGCGCCAGGAGTTCACGCAGCCGTTCGGCCTGGGTGAGCCCGAAGCGCTTGGCTAGCCGGGCGGCCGCCTCGTTCGTGGCGTAAAGGCCGACACCGAGGGCGATCCCGAGGCCGAGCGAGCGGGCCGTCAGTGTCTCGAGGCCGAGCGCCGTCGAGGGGATCTGGGCGTACCACGCCACCCCGAGGATGCCGAGGCCGAACACGCCGTGGGAGACGATGACGTTGGCGAAGAGGGCCATCGAGTCGCCCGGCGACAGGCCGGCGGGCAACCGAACCTCGGGGGGAACGGCCTCCGGCCGGGCCAGGTCGGCCTCCGCCTCGGTAAGCGCCCGCTGGGTGGCGTGGGCCAGCCCGACGAGGGCCGTGACGGCGAGGATGGTCACGCCCGCGAAGAGGCCCCACCGGGGTGTCGCCATTGGTGGGGGATCGTGGCTGAGGGGCTTAACACCGGCGCGACGCGGTCGCTCCCCGATGGCGAATCCGGAAAGACAAGCGAGCGGTTACTGCGGGCTCGGGCTGCCGGCGCCCGTGCCGACCTCGTGTTGGAGGGCCTGCCCGGTGATCGACTTGAGCCGGTCGACGAGGCCGTCCTTCTCGATGTCGTCGGCGAGGGCGACCTCGAGGACCTCGGAGATGTGTGACACCGGGATGATGTCCACCATCTCCTTGTACTCGTCCTCGATCATGACGTCCTGTTCGTTGGCCCGGGGAATGATCACGGTCTCGAGGCCGGCTTTGGCGGCGGCCTCGATCTTGTAGGTCACCCCGCCGACCGGGAGCACGTCGCCGCGGACCGACAGCGAGCCGGTCATGGCGACGCTCTGGTCGACGCCGACGGCCTCGAGAGCGGAGATGACGGCCGTCGCGACGGTGATCGACGCGGAGTCACCCTCGACACCCTGCTGGCCGGCCTGGACGAACTGGATGTGGATGTCCTTCTCGGAGATGTCCTCGTCGGAGAACTTCTTGATGATCGCGCTGACGTTTTCGACCGCCTCCATGGCCATATCCTTCAGCTGACCGGTGGCGATCACCTCGCCGGGGCCCTGCGAGGGGGTGACCTCGGCCATGACCGGGAGGACGATCCCGGAGTCCTGGCCCATGACGGCGAGGCCGTTGACGCGGCCGACGACCGAGCCCTGGTCGACCGTGAGCTCGTAGTCCTTCCGGCGCTCGATGTAGTCGTCGGCGAGCTGCTGTTCGATGGACCGGGAGCGGTCCTTGGCCTGGAGGACGTGGTCGCGCGTGACCTTGTCGGCGCCCTCGGCGCGGGCGATGTCGCCCGCGACGCGGACCAGCCCGCCGAGCGACCGGAAGCCCAGGGTGAGGTGGCCCTTGCGCCCCGCCCGGCGGCGGGCCTCGAGGATGACCTCCTCGACGGCGTCCGCGTTGTAGGGCGGGAGCCGGCCGTCCTTCTCGACCTCCTGGGCGACGAACCGGACGTACTTCCGGCGCATCTCGGGGGTGTCCTCGATGGTGTCGTCCATGTAGACCTCGTACCCGTAGCCCTTGATCCGGTTGCGGAGCGCGGGGTGCATGTTCTCCATCGCGTCGAGGTTCCCCGCCGCGATCATGATGAAGTCCGTCGGGACGGGTTCGGTCTGGACCATCGCGCCGGAGGAGCGCTCGGACTGGCCCGTGATGGCGAACTTGCCCTCCTGGATCGCGGTCATCAGCTTCTGCTGGGACCGGATCTCGAGGGTGTTGATCTCGTCGATGAAGAGCACCCCCTTGTGGGCCTTGTGGATGGCGCCGGCCTCGACCCGTTCGTGGGCGGGGGTCTCCATCCCGCCGGACTGGAAGGGGTCGTGGCGGACGTCGCCGAGGAGGGCCCCGGCGTGGGCGCCGGTGGCGTCCTCGTACGGGGCCGTCGTCTCGTCGGCGTTATTGATCAACAGGTTCGGCACCATCGCGTCGCTGCCGCGGGAGCCGTAGCGGAAGGCGAGGTAGATGACCCCGGCCGCGAGGATCCCGAGGAGCGGGTCCTGGGCGATCAGGAGCGAGTAGCCCACGACCACCGCGATGATGATCCACATGAGGAAGGACCGCATCTGGTTGCGCTTTCTGGCCTCCTCCTTGTGGGCCTCGACGATCTGTTCGCCCTTGCCCGCGGGCACCGTGCGGATCTTCGGCTCGTTGCCGTCGTCAGGGTTGTGATAAACGAGAACGTCCTGGAGGTCCTCCTTCGGGAGGAGTTCGGTCATCGCCTTGGCGAGCATCGACTTCCCCGTACCGGGGGAGCCGATCATCATGACGTGGCGGTGCTGTTTGGCCGCCTTCATGATGATATCGCGCGCCCGTTCCTGGCCGATGACCTGATCGATCAGGCGATCGGGGACCTTGATATCAGCGGTTGTCTCTATCTCGAGCCCGCCGAGCAGATCGTCCTGGTCGACGTCTTCGTCGATATCAGCGTCGGTGTCGACCTCGACCTCGCTCCCCAGGTCGTCCTCGACCAGGGGGGCTTCGTCGTCGACCTCGGTGACCTGACCGCCGGGATCGTCTCGGGGGTCGGTGCTGTCGTTGCTCATATAATTCTCGTAACTACACTAATTCCAAGGCTTGGCCAGTGATATACTTTCTCCCCGATTTCCATCCATTGATAACGTCTCAAGTCGATGCCGTCAAGCGGTTTTTCGGCCCGCGCGAGTGACTCGCCATGCTTAAACGCCGGCCCGTTTAGCCTCGACTATGCGCCGGGGTTGCTACATCGGCCGCTTCCAACCCTACCACAACGGTCACCAGCGCGTCGTCACAGCGATCGCCGAGGAGGTCGACGAACTGGTGATCGCCATCGGCAGCGCGGACGCGTCCCATACCGTGGACAATCCGTTCACGGCGGGCGAGCGGATCATGATGATCACGAAATCGCTGGTCGAACTCGACCTCGACCTCGTGACCTACCCCGTCCCGATCGAGGACATCGACCGGAACTCGGTCTGGGTGAGCCACGTCGAGAGCATGAGCCCGGACTTCGACGTTGCGTTCTCAAACAACCCGCTCGTGATCCAGCTCTTCGAGGAGGCGTCTGTGGCCGTCGAGCAGTTTTCGATGTTCAATCGAGAGGAGCTCGAGGGGACCGAGATCAGAGAGCAGATGATCAAGGGAAACGACTGGCGATCGCGGGTTCCCGATCCGGTTATCGAGGTCATCGAGGAGATCGACGGCCTCACACGGATCCAGCGGGTCAGCCGGTCCGATGCCAACGGCGAGTGACGTGATCACCCTCAGCTCCGACTTCGGGTCGCCGTATCCGGCGGCGATGAAGGGCGTGCTACTGCGCGATACAGAGGGCGCTCGGCTCGTGGACGTTTCCCACCAGTTTCCCCGCCAGAACGTCCGGGCCGCCGCCTTCTGGCTCCGCGAGATCCTGCCCTGGTTTCCCCCGGCCGTCCACCTCGTCGTTGTGGACCCTGGAGTGGGGACGGATCGGGCGGCCATCGCGGTCCGGGCGGGCGAGCACGCCCTCGTCGGGCCCGATAACGGCGTCCTCGTTCCGGCGGCCCGGGCACTGGCCGGCGACGAACCGGTCAGGACGTTCGAGATCGCCGTCGACGACCCGGCGAGCAGCACCTTCCACGGCCGCGACGTCTTCGCCCCGGCGGCCGCGCGGGTTCACGAGGCTGGGATCGATCGGTTCGACGACGACTCGGCCTTCACGGCCGTCGACGACTACGTGACGATCGAGTTTCCAACGCCGACCATCGACGACGGCCGAGCCCGCGGTGAAGTGCTCGTCGTCGACGGGTTCGGCAACGCCATCACCAACCTTCCCGGCGAAGTCCTCGATGACCTCATGGGCGAATCCGTTCGCGTGAACGGCGTGTTCGCCCGGGTCGCCCGCTCCTACGCCGAGGTCGATCCCGGCCACCGGCTCGTGACCATCGGGAGCCACGGGAACGTCGAGCTCGCGGTCAACCGCGGCCGTGGCGACGACGTCTTCGGCGTCCACGCCGGCAACCGGATCACGCTCACGTGGTGAGCGTCGGCTGGTCGAGGGTGAAAACCGAAGGAAAACCGCTGGGCGTGCTTACTCGGCCGCGATGACGTCGTCGATGCGGACGATCATCGTGGCGGCTTCGGTCGCCGATTCGACGGCCTCGTGCTTGACGGCCGCGGGGTCGAGAATGCCGTGCTCGACCGGGTCGCCGATCTCGCCGGTCTCACCGACCGCGAGGATACCGGCCCGACCGGATTCGTTGGCCGCCCGGAGGTCGACGAGGGCGTCGATCTGGTCCATGCCGGCGTTCTCCGCGAGCGTCCGGGGGAGGACCTCGATCGCGTCGGCGAAGGCCTCGACGGCGAGCTGTTTGCGGCCCTCGATGCTGGCGGCCGCGTCCCGGACCTGGCTCGCGATGCCGATCTCGACGACACCGGAGCCGGGGACGACGCCGCCCGACTCGATGGTCGCGTTGACGACGTCGATGGCGTCCTGAACGGCGCGCTCGAGCTCGTCGACGACGTGTTCCGTTCCGCCGCGGAGGAAGAGCGTGACCGCGCGGGCGTCGGCGCCACCCTCGACGAAGGCGAGTTCGTCCTCGCCGAATTTCTCGATGGTGACAGACTCGACGTGGCCGAAGTCGTCCGGATCGAGGTCCTTCATCGTGCCGAGGCGCTTGGCGCCCGTAGCCCGGGCGAGGGCCTTGGCGTCGCTCCCGGCGAGGTCCTCGAAGGCGAGGATGCCGAAGTTGGCGAGGAAGCCGGCGACGCGGTCGTCGATGTCGTCGGTGGAGAACACGACGTCAACGCCGGCCTCCGAAAGGGCCTCGGCGTAGCCGCGGAGTTCCGCCTCTTCGGACTCGAGTGCCGCGTTGAGCTGGTCGACGTCGGTGATGTTGAACTCGGCGTCGATCTCCGTCTCGCGAACGTCGAGTTCGACGTCGAGAATGGCCGCGGTGCCGTTTTCGACGGACCGGGGCATGTTGTCGTGGACGGGTTCCTCGTCGATGACGTAGCCCTCCACGAGCTCGGTCGCGCCGGACGAGGCGCCGACGCGGGTGTGGATGTGGATGTCGTTTTCGTCGACTTCGCCGTCGCGGCGGACATGGGAGACCGCCTTGACGACGCGCTCGGCGAGGGTCTCGGCGTCGACGTCGCCGGTGCCCTTGCCGGTCATGCTGGTCGCGGCGACCTTCGCGAGGACCTCGTCGGAGAGTTCGTCCTCGAGGACGTAACTGTCGATCGCCTCGTGGGCGAGCTGGGCCGCCTCGTGGTAGCCCTCGACGATGGTCGTCGGATGGACGTCGTCATCGAGGAGGTTCTGGGCCTTCATGAGGAGCTGGCCCGCGAGGACGGCGGCGGTCGTGGTACCGTCGCCGACCTCCTCCTCCTGGGTTTCGGCGACCTCGACGATCATCTGAGCTGCCGGGTGCTCGATGTCCATCTCATCGAGGATGGTCGCGCCGTCGTTCGTGATGACGACGTCGCCCGAGGAGCCGACGAGCATCTTGTCCATGCCCTTCGGCCCGAGCGTTGTGCGTACCGACTCGGCGACCGCTTTGCCGGCGGCGATGTTCGACTCCTGTGCGTCCTTGCCTCGAGTGCGTTGGGTGTCTTCGCTGAGAATGAAGATCGGCTGGCCACCCATTCGTTGAGCCATGGTGATCAGTATGAAGGAAGTTTGCGCGTCTATATAAATATTACGTGACGAATCCCGGAGACTGCGGCGGATTCGGCTCGTTACAGGCTACCACACCGGTAGGCAAAAATAGCCCTCGGTAAAAGGTGGGGATGGATGCTGGAACTGGAGCACGGGTTTCGCGTCGTCGACGTCCACGCACGACTCGATCCGGACGTCGATACGTCGGCACGGGGTCGGGCGATTACGCCCGAACACCTCGAACGGGAGATGCACCAGGCGGGGATCATCCGCACGGTGGTCTTCCCGGGCCCCGAACCCGACAACCTCCTCCGGGCGAACAACGCCGTCGCTCGCCACGCGGTCGACCGGCCGTTCGTCGCCTTCGCCCGCATCAATGGCCCCCGGGATCCGTCCGGAACCCCCGTAGCCCGGCTGAAGAACCTCACCGCCTCTCGGTCGGAGGACCACGTCACGCCGGACGACATCGAACGCTACGGCTACGACGACCGGTTCCACGGGTTCAAGCTCTCGCCGGCGCGGGATGGCCTCCCGAACGACGACGTCCTCGATGTCCTCGACGACGTTGGGCTGCCTGTGCTGGTCCACGTCGGCGAGCGGTTCACGCCGGCGGCCCTCGAGGCGACCCTGCTCCAGCGAACCTTCCCGGTCATCATCGCTCACTTCGGCGGCTACCCGCTCAACCGGACCCTGATGGGCGAAACCCTCGACCTGCTCAATCAACACGAGTGCTACGTGGATACGTCGGTCGTGCGGTTCCGTGACGTCCTCGAGCGGGCCATGCTCGAACACCCCGACCGGGTCCTCTTCGGGAGCGGTGCCCCCGATGTCCACCCGATCGTCGGCGTCATGGAAGTGTTGACCCTCGACGTTCCCGAGGACGGGATGCGAAAGGCGTTCTCGAAGAACCCCGCCCGGGTCGTCCCCGTGCTCGACGAGTAAGTCAGTCGACCCGGGCCGTCCAGTAAGAAACGGTCGCGAGATAGCGGCCGATCGGGGTCTTCAGGGTTCCCGTATCGAGCTCGCGGAGCGGGTTCGCGACGGACCCGGGGAGGCTCCGGTAGACGCCGTAGGGGACGATGAAGTCGTGGGCTGCCGATTCGAGTTCGAGCCCCACGTCCGTCAGGAGGCGGTCGACGTCCCCGCGCGTATACAGCCGAGAGCCCATCGGGAGTAACCAGTTATAGACGCTCCGGGCGCTCCGGGCGTTGAAGGTATCGAAGAAGACGCGTCGCCGGGCGACACGTTGCATCTCGGAGAGGAACTGGGCGGGAGTATCGGCGAGGTGGAAAAACCGGATCGCGAAAACTGTATCGAAGGTGTCGTCCGGGAACGGGAGGCGACCGGCATCCCCCCGGAGGAACTCGATACGGTCGCGGACCGACGACGCTCGAGATTTCCGGCGGGCCTGGCCGAGCATGGCGGGGGAGATGTCGAGGCCGGTGATGTCGGCCCCGCGTTCGGCGAGCATGACGGAAAACCGCCCGGTGCCACAGGCGAGTTCAAGGATGCGTTGCTCATCGATCGGGGCGACGGCATCGAGGACGGCCTGTTTCTCCCGGCGGTCGATGAGGCGACCGCCTCCCGAAAACCGTTTCTCCTCGTACGCGTCGGCCACCTGTTCCGTCTGATACCATTCCTGTCCCTTCACAGCAAGCGTGCATCGGTACTGGAGGGGAGGGTAAAACCGTACTGAATCCTACGGGAGCCTTTTGGTCTCGGGCGTGGTATGGATTAACATGGCCCGATGCGAGGCGTGCGACCGGGAGTTCGAGGCCGACGAACTCACCCGGCACGACCACGACCGACTGGTCGTTGTCCACTGTCCGGAGTGCGGTCGGACCCTCGGCCGCTATCGCCGACACGGCGCGTGAGGCCGGGCATATATATTCATTATACAGTGGGCATGGTAATATCAGATATTAAGACAAGTTTTACCCACCCCGATAGGCTGAGGCTTGCTATGAGCACCACCGTCGATCCGGCGGAACGCGAATCCCCCTTCGCGGATCCCGAGGTACGTGAATCGCTCCGCGAACTCCCACCGAGCGCCAAACTCGTTGCGAAGGTCCTGGACGGGTCCAAGCCCCTCGCCCAGGGCGAACTCGCCGAGCGATCCCTTCTCCCGGACCGGACGGTCCGATACGCGCTCAACCGGCTCGACGACGCGGGCCTCATCGACACCCGATACAGCTTCAGAGACGCTCGGAAACAGGTCTATTTCCTCACCGGTTAACTGTCTGCGGCGCCCCGGTCCATCCGATGGACGTTTCGTGCGTGCCGGTTCCCGTCGACTCGCGGGCCCCGACCGGCCGGACCAACGCCTACCTCGTGGGATCCGAGGAGGCCCTCCTGGTCGATCCGGCCGATCAGATTGCCCCGCTGACGGATCTGCTCGACGAGCAGCCGCCGTCGCATATCGCCGTCACACATACCCACCGGGACCATGTGGGGGCAGTCGCCCAATATGCCGATCGATACGGGGCGACCACCTGGGCCTTCGAGGGGTTCGTGGACCGTTTCACCGACGCCACCGGCCGGCGACCGGATCGGACCTATGACGCGGGCGATCGAGTCGGGCCAGCGACGGTCGTGCCCACGCCCGGACACGCCGGGGATCACGTGGCCTTCGAGGTAGGGAGCGAGGCGCTCGTGGGAGACCTCGCCGTCGCCGAGGGGAGCGTCTTCGTCGGGGGTTCCGATGGCGACCTTGTGGACTACCTTGATTCGCTCAGACGCCTCCTGGGCCGTGACTTCGTCCGGTTGCATCCCGGCCATGGGTCGCGGATCGACGATCCGCCTGCCACCATCCAGCGTCTCATCGATCACCGCCTCGGTCGGGAAGAGCGCGTACGGTCGGCCGTCGAGGCCGGGTGTGCGACCGTCGAGGAGGTCCTCGACCACGCCTACGACAAGGATCTCTCCGGGGTCCGTGATCTGGCGGCAATGGCGGTCGAAGCCCACCTCGAGAAGCTCGCTGCCGAGGGGGTAATCGATTGGGACGGGCACCACATCGGCCGTCGATAACCCTTTGGTACGCATCCCACTGGTGACGGTATGGACCTCGAGGCGGAACTCGATGCGGTCCGGTCACTGGACATCGACGAGCTCGCCGCCTCGATCCAGGCCATCGGTTTCGAATGCACCCGGTGTGGGGCCTGCTGCAAGGGCCACGGGGACGAGCATACGGCCACGGTCTCGCCCGATGAAGTTCGCCGTCTCATGGGTCCCGAACAGGAATGGCGGGACGTCGCCCGGCCGATCCCATTCGGCCTGGAGGACGGCACTGGCGAGACCTTCGAGTGGGCCCTACAGACGGGGTCCTGTGGCGACTGTCGGTTCTACGAGGCGGGCGAATCCACGGGCACCTGTACCGTGTACGAGGACCGGCCACGGATCTGTCGGACCTACCCCTTCAGCATCGAGGTGGCCGGGAGCGATCTCATGGGCGCTGTCGTCAGCCGGGACGGCGCCGTGCGGGCCCACGAGTGCGACGGGTTGGGTCGTGACATCTCCCGGACGGATGCCGAGGCCATGGCCAGACAGCTGAAAGAGCGGGCCATTCACGACCTCCAGGAACTCCGAGCCGTCATGGACGCTTATGAGCCGTTCGACCGGGATCCCGGGGAAGCTATCGTCCATGATTCGGAGGGCGCCAAGCGGGCTGACGGCACACCGGTGGATCGCCGCTGAACCGGGAGAAGGAGCGGTGAGGACCCTGCGATAGGCCTATAATGGATGCCTACGACCCTGCCCGCAGGAGGGTCTCCATCGTGGAAGTCTCGAATCAACTCCTGTGTCTGTTCAACGCGGAAATCGAACAATCTGGTGACGACTACGTCGTCAGGATCCCCCGTCGAGAGATCGAAACGGGTCCCGTCGAGCCCGGCGAAGTCTACCGGATCGCTGTCCTCGGGCGGTCGCCGTCGGCGGAGGAGCAACCCCGGGAATCGCCGCCCGATCAACCGCAGCCACCAGTCGAGGAGGGCGAGGTCCGCTACGTGGAGATCGAGGATCTCGGAAAACAGGGGGACGGCATCGCCCGGGTTGAGCGAGGTTACGTCATCATCGTCCCCGGCGCCGACGTCGGCGAACGGGTCAAAATCGAGATCACCGAGGTCAAGTCTAACTTCGCCGTCGGTGAGATCATCGAGGAGACCTTCGACTGAACGACCAGCCCGCCAACGGCTAGATCCGCTGTTTTTCGACGGTCAGTCCGCTCGCGAGCGGCCGGGCTCCGGGCCGGGCATCGGTACCCAGTTAGTCGAGAGCAGCGCGATGGGCACGGCCGAGAAAAGGACCCCACCGGCGAGGAGCAGGAAGGCCGGTCGAAGCCCGGCGATATCACCGATGTAGCCGACCACGACCGGGGCGCCGGCGCTCGCGAGGAGCGCCCCGGTCCAGATGTAGCCGAAGACCCGCCCCTCGCGCTCGTCCGGCGTGAGGTGACTGACCAGGGCGTCGCGGGCGGGGTTCATCCCGTAGAGTGTCGACCCGAGCACGACCAGAACCAGGAAGAGCGTGACCGGCGAGAGCACGAGCGTGGCCAGGCCGATCAGGGCGAGGCCGGCAACCCCCACGTACGTCAAGATCACGAGCCGTTCGTCGAACCGATCCGCCAGCCGACCGGTGCCCAGCTGAGCGACGCCCGCAATGATGAGCAGCGCGGAGAAATAGAAGCTGGCCGTGGACTCTGAGCCCAGATCGGTCCCGAAAACCGTGAACGAAAAGCCGTAGGTGCTGTCGATGAATTCCGGGATGAACACGGTGACGCCACCGGCCGAGGCGATCACGATAACGAAGTAGGCGAAGACGGCCGCGAGGGGCAACCGATAGCTGCGATCGATCGTCGTCGACTCGGCCTCGGCCCGGGTCTCGACGCCGGCCGGCCGGGTCTCGTAAGTTCGGAGAAGAACGAACAGGAGGGCGGCATAGCCAATAGCGAGTACGGCGAACACGGCCAGGATATGATTCCACGCCAGCCCGAGCAGGAGGACACCGACGATCGCCGGGGCTGCGCCATCGCCAAACTTCGACGCGCTCCCGAACATTCCGAGCACGGTGCCTTTCCGGGCGACCGAGACGTTCGCCGTAATGAGTGGATACGCGGTCGGGTGGACGGAACTCGTCCCGAGGCCCATCGCAATCATGGCTAGGAAAATGAGCGCGAACTGGCCGGTGACGGTCTGGCCGCCGATGGAGACCTGCACCGAGCCGTCAAGCAGCATGGGCACCCCGGCGATGACGAGCGTCGCCAGACCCATCACACCGAAGCCGACCGGCAAGAGGTATCGACGGTCGAACCGATCAGAGAGGTGTCCCATCGGGGTCATGCCGACGGCAGAACCGAAGGTCCGAGCCCCCATGAGGAGGCCGAGCTGCCAGAGGGGGAAGCCAAACACGACAGCCCAGATCGGAATTAGCGGCGGAAAGACCCGTTTGAGGAGGTGATCCATCCCGTGGACGCCTGAAATCGTGTACGCAAAAGTCCGTTCCTGGCCTTCCATCGACGCGGCTCACACCTCCCCGTACGGGGTAACGACCCCGAGTTGCCCGCCGGTCGCAAAAAAGGCATCACTTCGCTTCGTACTGATCGGCCGACGGCGCCGCGTACGCGGTCAGGTCCACGCCGACCGTCTCGGTGACTTCCCGCGGGGATTCGAAGGGCCGGTTGACGACGATGTCCCCCGCCCGTTGTTTGCCCACACCCGGGATGGCCCGGAGTTCCTTCAGACTCGCCCGGTTCACGTCGAGCGGATAGGGCACGGCCGAAACCGACCGATAGCCGTGATCCACGACTGCCACATCAAGCCGCTCGCCCACGCGTCGCTCCCCGGGAATGCCGACGAGCAGGGGGTAGGTCCCGAGCTGACGGCCGAAGGTCGTCCCGTCCTCGTGATATTCGAGATGGACGTCTGGCAGGACCGTCCCCGGTGGCGCCAGCCGCTGGAGCATCGGGTTGTCGACGGTCTCGCGGATCTCCCGCTTGTAGCGCTTGAAATCGGCCTTGTGGTCACGGGCGATCTCGGCGCCCGTGTCGCTCATCTCCGTCCCGGCGAAGGCCATGACCTGCCTGATGTTGACCCGCCGGAGCATCAGGCCGGCGTCGTAGACGCGTTTCAGGAAGGCCCGGTTGTGCTCGAACGTCTCGGCCCGCTCGCCCTTGAGGCCGTGGACCAGATTGATCCCTGGAAGCAGTTTCGGGAGGCGGTCGGGGGCCGGTCGCCAGCCGCCCGCCTCGTTGACGATCCGGACGGCCTCGAAACACTCGTCGGCGGTGACGTTGAGGTTGTTCTCCTCCTGGACCACCGGGTCGGCGGATTCGAGGCCGAAGGCGGCGGTATCGCCCGGGGTGTTGTGTTCGGCGATGATCCGGATCCCCTCGCGGGCGCGGTCGGGCCACCGGACGATCGTAATGGGATTCATGTTGTCGAGGTGCAGCGTCCCGAGGTCTGGGACGACCTCGTGAATCCCGGTATAGAGCGTGCGAAGGGCGTCCGGGTTGGGCGCCTCGCCGTCGCCACCATAGGCGAGAATATCGGCCTGTCGTCCCAGCCGAAAGTGGCGGACGCCGTGATCTGCGAGCGACCCGACTTCGCCGACGACCGACTCGGGGTCACGGAACGATGGGTTCGCGCCGTAGAGCGGCTCCGTGCAAAACGAGCATCGATAGGGACAGCCACGGGAGGTCTCGAGTTCACAGATCAGGTAGTCCGGGTGGTTGGGGTGCTGGTCGACGATGAACGCGCCCTTAGCCGCCCAGCGGTCGATCTCGTCGTTGTCACGCATCCGGTCGCCGAATCCCTCTAGCCCATTCAAGACGAGATCGTAGGCCGCCGCCTCGATATCGCCCTTGGCGACGAAGTCGTAATCGAGATCTGACCGCTCGGTCTCGGTCGCGCCTTCGTTGCGCTCGCCGACCCCGAACCTGACCGGGCCACCGAGGAGGGTCGTCCCCGAGGCGGTCCAGGCGAGTTCCCTGACTTCGTCGGGTTCGGCCGGGGTACCACCGACGTAGTTGCCCGGGACGGTCATCCCACCGACGTAGATCAAGAGGTCGGCCGCGTCCACATCCTGCCATCGGTGGCGGTTGTCCCGGAGGGCGTCGATCGTGTGGTAGGTGATCCGGTCGGTCGGAACCCCAGCATCCACAAGCGCCCCCGCCGTGTACCGGGGATAGGTCGAGAGGTAGGGTGGGACGCCGAAATGCGCTGGCTCGTCGACGTAGCCGTCGACGATGGTGACGTCGAGCGTCCCGGGATCCATGGCAGCGGGTAACCGGCCGATGACTAAAACGCACACGGTGGCCGGTGACGGCCGAAGCCAGCGGGTTTAACCCTTCCCAGCGTGTACTTTTCGCCATGCCAGCCACCCTGGAGGTGAAATGTACGAGTGGGGACTGCGAGCTCGACATGTTCGAACTCCACTACACGTACGACATGCCCGACGACGTGACCGTGGCCGACTTCCAGTGCCCCTACTGCGGGGGGACCGACTGTCTGGAGGCTATCGAAGTATGAAACCCCCCCGCGTCCGCCCGCTCACGGAGATCGGCCGCTCGATCGGGAATACGGTCCTCGAGGGGATCGGTCGCGCCGCGAGCCGGGTCCAGGAGACGCGGCCGGTCGATGCGGACCTGCTCGAATCCGACGACGCCTACCTCGTGATCCTCGATGCACCGGGGGCGACCGCGAGTGATATCCAGGTCCGCTATCGAAACGGGGCCGTCCTCGCCCGGATCGACCGGTTCAGAGAGTTCCACGAGGGCTTCGAGATGCGGTTCCCCGGCCGGGGCCTCTCCCTTGACGCGAAGGTTGCGCTTCCACGAGATGCTATCGTCGATGCCGATCACGCGACGGCGACGCTCCGGGAGAACGGGACGCTCGCCATCGAACTCCCAAAGCGGACGGCCGAGGATCGCGGTGAATCCGTCCCCATCGAGGCGACCGACGACGAAGAATAAGGGTCGAATCGGTCACTTGTGTGGCTTCGGGAGCATGGCTTCGAACTCTCGCTCCACGAGCCACTCGACCAGGCCGTCAAGTTCCTCCGTTACGTAGTCGAGGACGCGCTCGCCATCACTCGCGCTCCCGGCGGTCGGTCGACCGACGGCGCCGCTGTCGGTGAAATCGAGCGTATCGAACCCGACCTCCGCCCCGTGAACGGTTTTTCCCCACCCCTCGCTGCCATTGGCTTCGGCCGCGGCTAACTGCTCTTCCTCGACCAATTCGGAAGCAATCGCCAGCATCACACTCGTCTCCAGTGCATCGGCGTGTCCCCCGTCCTCGTCGAACCATTCCGCCCGACGGTCCCCGAGTGACTCCCACCAGTTCCAGGGGGCGGCGAACGCTGTCTCCGACTGGCGGAGGTCGCGCGCCGCCCGGGCCAGCGCATCGGTATTCCCGCCATGGCCGTTGACGAGGACAAGCTTGCGGAGGCCGTGGCTGGCCACGCTCTCGACCACCTCGGTGACGTAGCGTTCGAATGTGTCCGCTCCGACCCAGAGCGTCCCGTCGAACTGGCGGTGATGCTCGCTCACGCCGACCGACACCGTCGGGAGCACCACCGTATCGTCTCGATCGACCCGCTTTGCGATGGTTTCCGCGGCGAAATGGTCCATGCCGAGCGGCAGGGCCGGTCCGTGCTGTTCGGTACTCCCGGTTGGGAGCAATGCGACATCGATCGACCCGAGATCGGCCGAGATCGTCGTCAGGTTCGCTAACTCCATGCCCGCGTTCCAGGGCGGCGACGAGTTAACTCCAGTCCCCGAAGCCCGCGAGCCCCTCCGCCGGGTACGCGATCACCGAGTCGGCCCCGGCGTCATGGAGGGTTTCCACCCGCTCCCGGATCTCGATCAGCCCGCCCGCGATGACGTAGTCGGCGACGGCATCGAGAAGGGTGTCACGGATGCGGCCAGCCGCCCGATGGTCGGTGCGGGCCTCCCGGGGGAGCTGCTCGCGGACGGGTTCCCGCCGGGCGAGGTAGTCGCCGACCGCGTCCAACACGATGTCATCGTCGGGCGAGAGCACGGTCGGGGCGTAGACGGCGAGCGGGCCGTCGAACCCCGCGGCGCGGAGCCCCCTGAAATCGCGTTCGGTGGTGGGCCCGAGTAGCTCGAACTGTCCGGCACCGGTCGCGAGTGCCAGCCGTTCGACGTTCTCGGTCCCGATCCAGGGGTCGTCCACCCGATCGAGCGCCGCCCCGAACCGGGGGGCGATGGCCCGCTGGCGTTCGGCCGCCGTGAGATAGGCCGGGTTCCCGGCGACGAGGACGTGATCGATGTCGGCCGGAATACGATCGAAGGCGGAATCGTCGCCGAGCGGGTCGAAACCATCCGCCCGGACGGGTGCCGTCACCCGAAGGTCGACCTGATCGGCGAGCCGCTCGAAGGTCGGGCGAGCCGGGAGGTGGTCGATCCCCTCGAAATCGATCACTGCCACGGGGAGCGGGAGCTCCTTGACCGCCGAAAGGTCGACCTCCGTCGGCTTGAGGGCCACCCCAGTCAGGCCGGTTTCGAGGAGTTCGTCCTGGCTGGTCAACACGCTCCCTCACCCCCGAGAGGCGGCTTCAAAGTCGGTACCGACCGGGAGATTCCGCAATACGACAATGTGCTCTCGGGTATCCGGTGGCGACGCAAAAAGGTGTTGTTACGGGGTCATACCGAGGGATTCGCCGGAATTCGGGCTAAAGGTCGGGATCCTTGTCGACGGTCCGATCGATCCGTTCGGGGGCCCGCCAGTCCGTGGTGAGCTCGAGTAACTGCACGAGGATGCGGGCCGTCGCTCCCCACACGGTATAGCCGTTGACGTGGAAGAAATGGATCAGGATCTCGCCGTAGTGTGGGTGATCCCGGTGTTCGCATTCGTAGTTCGCGGTATCGATGAACCCGGTGACGGGCAGAACCGCGATCTCCGCCACCTCCCGCTCGTCCGGCCGATACCCTCGATCTGGCACCTCGACCACGAACGGCGTGACGGAATATTGGGTGACGGTCCGGATATCATCGAGTTGCCCGACGAGGCCAACCTCCGATCGGTCGAGTCCGATCTCCTCGTTGGCCTCTCTGACGGCCGTTTCGTAGAGGGTTTCGTCGCTCGGTTCGCGGCCACCGCCGGGGAAGCTCATCTGGCCGGGGTGCTCCCCGAGGTGGTCGGCGCGCTTCGTAAACAGGAGATGAGGGGCATCTTCGCGTTGGATCACCGGGGCGAGTACGGCGGCCTCGTGCCGCTCGCTGGTGATCCGGGTGGGCGAGTGTTTCGATACCCCCGCCAGTTCCATGGACCTCGATCCGGTCTGCGTGGTCTTAATTCGCCCGCACTCCTACCCCATCGCCGCCGAGAGCCGGTCCCGAATCTCGCTCGTGTCGACGCCCCAGGCATCGACTTCGTAGGCCACATCGAGGAGCGTCGTCATCCGGTCGATATCCTCATCGGCGACCGCGCTGGCTGCATCGGCCCGTAACCGCTCCTCGACCGCCCGACCGATGGTGGAGCGATCGATCGCCACCGGCTCGACGTCCATCATGTGGGGGAGATCCTCGCCGTGTTCCGGGAGCGTGGGGAGGGCCGCCGGTCCGGGGACGTAACGGTCGGGTTCGCCGTCCTCCAACCGGACGAGATAGTACTCGGCTTCGGCCGTTTCGATCAGATCCCGGAGTCGATTCTGGTCGATCGACGTCCCCTGTCGAGCGGCAATGTCGGTGAAGGCTCGTTCGATCTCGGCGGCCGTGAGGGCCCCAAAGAGGTCGACGACGCCGGCCACCTCGTCAGGACTCGGGTCCATCGGTCGTCACATCACCCCCGCAAGGTAAGCGTGTTCCGACAGTCAGTCGACCGCGGCAAGGTCGGTTCGGCTCGCCTCGAGGAGCTCATCCGGCGTCAAGTCGACCGCCCGCCACGGCGGTAACCGATCGTCGCTCGAAGTCGGATGAATCGCCTCGGCGTAGACGTCGATCTGCTCGCGCTCTTCTTCGGCATCGTACGTCAACCCGTTGAACGCCGCGTCGGCCGCATACATGTGAAGGAGCTCGTTCGCCGTCGTTCTGAACGTAGACTGCAGGGCGGAATAGTCAGGGATGATATCGTGATCCTCGATGACGCGGAAGAGCGCCGCGGCCACCTCCTCGCACATATCGGTGAGGCCGGTCGGCCCACTCACGGCCCGATGTTCGTGTTCATACCGGCCGAGGTCGACCTGTGCGGTGCCGTCGAAGCCGGCGTGATCGAAGGCATCCCCCAGCGTACCGATTTCGAGGCCGAACCGGCGTTCGATCCGAAACCGGGTCGCCAGTTCGGCCGTGGCCCCGAACTCGCCGGCCAACGCGTACCGGAACGACCCGAGGTACTCGAGGATCGGAGCGTCGTGAAGCTCGTGGAGGGTACGGATCAACGGCACGTAGAACAGGCGGAGTAACCGGCCGTAGAGGCGGTTGTCTTCGATCCGGGCGTAGTAGCCCTTGGTGAACGAAAAGTCCCGTTGGAGCGGGGCGGCGAGCCGGTTGATGTCGCTGGGCGTGAAACTTTTGGCATCGGCGTCATGGCAGACCACGTACGGGTGGTCGGCAGCCGCAATGCCGAGCGCCATCCACACATCCCGGCCCTTTCCGGCGGACCCGTCGAGATCGTGCTCGGCCAACCGCTCGCGGAGTGCCGGCCCGGTGGTCCAGAACACCTCGAGATCGACGTCGAACCCCGAGAGCCACTCCCGGTAGGCCTGAATCCGATCCGGCGAGCACCGGAGGGCAACGATCACCCGGCCCGGCGCCACGTCGCCGAGCGAGGAGAGCAGCCGCTCGGCCGCGAGGGCGGCGTGTTCCCGCTCCGTCATCGGCAGGACGACGGCGACCCGATCCAGATCCGCCGACGGCGGCCGACCGGTGAGGTCGTGGAGGGTCGCGATCCGCTCCTGGACGAATTCCATCTACCCGAATCCACGGTCGAACCGGACAAAAGGTCGGCGTTATCCGGGCAATCTGCCGGCTCGATACAGCAAGCTGATACCGACGATGACCCCACACAGGCCGATCGCGAACCCGATGAAGACGGAATCGAAGGGGAGGCCGGCTTCGGTAAGCGACCCCACCGCGGAGCTGCCACCCGATTGCACCAACATCATCGTCGCGCTATACGCGGAATACGCGCTGGCTCGGTTCTCATCCGGGAGGGTTGACAGGAGGTAGGTATCGATCGCCGGAAACATGCTATGAACCAGAAACCCGAGCCAGAGGCTCACGAGGACGAGTGCGAGGAGCCCGGTCGACTGGGTCAGGGCCACGAACCCGACGACGACCCCGACGAGTAAACTCATCAGGAGCGGAACGAACGGCAGCCGATCGGCCAGCCGGCCGGCGATCCAGAAGGCCGGCACGCCGGCCCCGAACATGACCGTGAGGAGGTATCGACCCACCTCCGGCGGGATGCCCTTGACGAGGCGGAGATAGGTCACGTAGAAGTTGAACACCCCGTTCCAGGCGAACCCGGTCGTCCCGATGATGGCGATGCCCGTGATGATCAGCGGCCACTGGGCCCGAATCGCTCCGACGAGGTCCCGATCCGCCGCGCCGGCTTCCGGCAGGTCGGCATTGCGAACCACGTAATAGAAGACCGCGGTGGCGACGAGCGCAATCACGCTCATGGCGAGAAACACCACCCGGTAGCCATCGATGAGAAGGGCCACTCCGACGATCGGGGCGGCCAACACGGCGGCGATCTGGCCGGCGGTCCCGTGAATCCCGAGGGCACGCCCGACGCGGGTGGGGAACAATTCGCTCAGCAGGGGGTTCGCCGCGATGAAGTACGCCCCGCTAGCGGTGCCCATCAGAAACGCGCCGAGCCCAAGCCACCCGATCGACGGCGCGAACCCGGCGCCGAAGGCCGCTGCGGCGAGGAGGATCCCCGAGACCAACACGACCCGTTGTCGTGACACCCTCGTCAGAACCCAGCCCGTCGGCAGGCGAGAGAAGCCGCTGCCGAACCAGGCGAGCGACGCCACGAGGCCCGCCGCCCCCGGTCCCACGTCGAAGGTACCCATCAGCGGGTCGACCAATGGCGCGAAGACCACCCTCGCGAGATTGACGAGGAAGACCAGCACGAGGAGCGACCCGAAGACCCGTCTGCGCGGCACGGTCGTCCTTCGAGAAGGGGTGTGTCAAGCCTTCCGAAGCGGCCTCAAGACACGTCGCCGGCCATCGCATCGAAGAGCCGGTCTTTGAACACGTCACGCGTTATACCCGAGTCCGGCCGGAGCCCTTCGAGGTGGGGCACGGAGACCCGACCGCCACCCATCCGGGCGTGGCCGCCCGCCTCCGACATGGCGATTTCGTCCACGGCCATCGAGAGGGCGTCACCCATGTGGACCCGGTCGTCGCGCGAACGTCCGGAGAGGTAGAGCTCCTCGCCGTTCGACCCGAAGACGACGACGGCCGTGATCCCCTCGAGCTGGAGGAGCTCGTCGGCCGCCTGCGGGACGGAATCGGGGTTCGTGATTTCGCCCACATCGCTCACCGCGAACGGGCCCCTGACGTCGCGTTCTGAGATGGCGGTCGCCACGGTATCCAGGACGTCGGCATCGACCGGCGGGTTGGCGATCCGATCGAGCGCGTCGCTGTCGACCCCCGGGGAGAGGTAGGCCGCCGCATCGAAGTCCGCCCGGCTGGCGCCCCGGGTGAGGTGGCTGGTGTCGGCGAGAATGCCATACAAGAGGCCGGTCGCCACGCCCGACGGCAGCCCTTGGTCGCCGGGCGTCGCGCCGAGCCCCTGGAAGTATTCGGCGATGATGGTGGCACACGCCCCGTACTCCTCGCGGACGTCCGTGAAGTTCGACCCGTAGCCGTCGCCGGGGTGGTGATCGACGACCGCGATCGGTCGGATCCCCTCACAGCCCTGGAATCCCCGGGCTTCGTTGTGATCGACGAGCACGACGGGCGTGTTCGGGAGATCGGTCGCCGCCTCGATCCGTTCGAAATCCACGTCCAGGACCGTCCGAAAGGCCCGGTTTTCCTGGTGGGCGATCCGGCCGGAGTAGCAGATGTCAGTCGTCGTGTCAACCATCGAACCGAGGTGGGCCACACCCAGCGCACTGGCCATCGCGTCGGGGTCCGGGTTGGGGTGGAGCAGGACCGTGACCGCGTCCTGCTTGGCGAGAACCCGTCTGAACTTGCTCCCATGGGTGCGGCTGCGTCGGCGGAGGAGCAGTGCCACCAGCGCAATCGCCGCCAAGCCGACCACGGCCACCACGATGGCGACCGCAAGGGGTTCCCCGCGGATCAACTCGATCACCCGAGAAACCTCCGGCGGCAGGGCCGCTGGCATAAACGGGCTCACCACCCCCACAGGTAAGAACCTCTCGTTCGTTGAACGAACCGCTCTCAGTCGATTATGGGCGCTGTCGGGCGATCGCGTGGTGGAGTCGGGCGTACTCGTCGAGGGTCATCGGGAGCCGCCCCTCGATCTTGGCCTGCACCTCGCCGGGTTCGAGATCGACGTCGACCGCCCGGGCCAGCGCCTCGACATCCATGACTGCCCCGGACATGGCGAGGAGCAGGTGGTCGCGGACGGTCGACTGGGCGGTCTCGGGGTCCAATCCTTCGGCCTGGCCGAGGATGACGGCGGCGACCTCGAGGGGTATGGCCGCCGGGTCGCCGGATCTCGCGGCTTCGATCGCCGTCCCGTCGAGAGTCTCGGTCGCCGCTGGGTTGGCATCGTCGAGGGCCTCGACGACGGCCGCTCGATACCGCTCGAGGAGGTCAGCCAGCGGGGTCTCATCGGGGTCGACCGGCTCGGTGAGGATCATACTGGACGTCAGAGCGCGTCCTTGTATGCCTCGAGGGCCTCCTCGATGTCCTCGGCCGTGTGTTGGGCGCAGATGAACTGCGACTCCAGCTGGTTCGCCGGCAGCAGGACGCCCGCCTCCTTCATCGCCGGGCGGAAGAGCCGCTCCCACCGTTCGGTCTGGGCGGCCTTGACGTCGGCGCCGTTCGTCACGCCCCGGCCACGGCGGGTGAAGATTACCTTGAACATGCTGTCGGTCCCGACGACCGTGTACTCGGGGGCGCGGTCCTCGACGAGGTCACGGAGGCCCTCCCGAAGCGTCTCTCCCAGGTCGTTCATCGTCGAATAGACGTCGTGCTCGGCAGCGTACCGGAGCGTCTCCAGCCCGGCCGCCATGGTAACCGGATGGCCCGAGAACGTGCCGGCCTGGAAGACGTCACCCACCGGGGCGAACGACTCGATGATCTCGGCCGAGCCGCCGATCGCCCCCACCGGATAGCCACCGCCGATGACCTTCCCGAAGGTCGTGACGTCCGGTTCGATTCCGAACGTACCCTGGGCACAGCTCAGCCCGCCGACCCGGAAGCCGGTAATCACCTCGTCGAAGATCAGCAGCGCCCCCGTCTCGTCACAGTAGGAGCGGAGCGCCTCCAAGTAGCCGGCGGCGGGCTCGACGATCCCGGTGTTGCCGAGGATCGGCTCGACCAGGATGGCCGCGATATCGGTCCCGTACTCGTCGAACACGCGGTCGATCGCCTGCTCGTCGTTGAACGGCACGGGGAGGGTGTGTTCGGCGACCGCGTCGGGGATGCCCTTCGTGCTCGGGACGGCCTCGCCGGGCTCACCCTCCACGAGCGTCGAATCGTTCGCTCCGTGATAGCCAGCCTGGATCGTGACGATCTTGTCGCGCCCGGTGTAGCCCCGGGCGAGCCGGACGGCGGAGACGGTCGCTTCCGTCCCCGAGTTGACGAACCGGAGCATCTGGACGGACGGCACGTGCCGGGTCACGAACTCGGCGAGTTCGACCTCGATTTCGGTCGGCGCCCCGTACATGGGACCTTCACTCGACACTGACTGGACCGCCGCCCGCACGGATTCTGGTGGCGAGTGGCCCAGGAGCAACGGCCCGTAGCCCATCACGAAGTCGATATACCGGTTACCGTCGACGTCGATCGCATGCCCACCGTCGCCCCGGGCGATGAAGGCGGGATAGGGTCGGATCGCCCTGACAGCCGAGTTCACTCCACCCGGGAGGACCGAAAGGGCACGGCCGTAGAGCTCACGCGAGCCGGATTCATTCATGGATGAAGCTCATCGTCGGCAGACAAAGACGTAACGAGATGTCGCTGGGATCAGGAGTCGCCCGAGTCGGCCGAAGCCTCGCCGGCCGAGGGGCGCTCGATCGTGTCGATGACGTCACCTTCGAGCGCCGGTTCGAACAGCCGAATCGCTGTCGTGATGGCCTCCCAGTCGTCCTCGGCGGCCGCATCGCGGAGACTTTTCGTCGGAATGGCCAACAGCTGAGAGACCAAGGCATCAGCGAGATCCTCGACGATCGCTTGGCCCGCCTCGTCGAGGTCGTCATCGAGCTTGGCCAGGGTAGTCCGGAGCTCGCGTCGCTTGATGTCCTCGGCGCCCCGATACATGGCCTTGATCACCGCATCCGCCCGCTGTCGTTTGTACTGGTCGATGAGGAGGTCGAACTCCGCATCGACGATCGCCATGACGGCGTCGGCCGCTTCCTCGCGGTCGCGATGGGTATCGGCCGTCACCACCTCGAGATCGTCGAGATCGCGGACCGTGACCGCAGCACGATCGCTCGCGTCGGGGCTGACATCCCGAGGCTGGGCGAGGTCGAAGATCACGGTGGAACCGGCGTCGGCCAGCGTGTCCTCGTCGATGATGGGTGCGGGGCTCGCGGTGGAGGAGAACACGACATCGGCCACCCGGAGGTGGTTGCCCAGATCGTCGAGCGTGTCAACGACCGTGTCAACCGCCCGATCGGCGGCCAACCGCTTCGCCCGCGCTTTCGTTCGGTTCGCGAATCGAAGCTCGGCGATCGCCGCCTCGGCCAAGGCATCGGCGAGGATCTCGGCGGTCTCGCCTGCGCCGACGATGAGGACGGTGGCCCCCTCCAATCCGACCTCGCGGTCGGCGAGTCTGACGGAGGCGCGGCCGAGCGAGACGATCCCGTCGTTGATCGCGGTTTCCGTCCGGGCCCGTTCGCCGACGTGGATGGCCTTCAGGAGTCCCGCTTCGAGGATCGGCCCGATAGCCCCAGCCTCGTCGGCCGTCGCATAGGCCCGACGAAACTGGCCCATGATCTGGTCCTCGCCGAGCACCTGCGATTCGAGGCCGGCGGTTACCCGGAGGAGGTGTCGGAGGCTCCCTTCGTGGTCCATCCGGACAACGGCCTCGGGTGGGGCGTCCGGCGCGAAATCGGTCAGCGCCGCCCGCCCGGATTGGGGGTCGTCGGCGACGACGTATTCCTCGATCCGGTTGCAGGTCTGGAGGATGAACGCCTCGGAGACGCCCTCACGGCCGAGTAGCTCGTCGTATCGATCCGTCTCGTCCGTCGTGGCCGCCTCGAGGTCGGCGACGCTGGCACGGTCGTGCGTGAGCCTGACGCCCGCGAGGACGAAGGATCCCCTCGTCACGGATGTACCTCCACAACGAACCCCAGCCCCTTCATTGCCGGCGCTTGGACGACACGAAATTTAACCATTACTGAACGCTCAAACCAGGCTCCGGCCGTCGAAGGCCCCGCGGTCGTAGTCGACCTCCATCATCGAGAGGATCGTCGGTGCGAGATCGAACAGGTCGACGTTCTCGATCGTGACGTCCGGGTCGTCCACGATTAGGGTGGCGTTGTCGAAGCTGTGCATCCCGTTGCGGGGACCCGTGTCGAAGACCGCGTCGTGACCCTTGAAGCCCGCCTTGAGGTCGAACCCGTACTCGGGGATAGCGACCAGGTCCGGGGCGATATCGACGTGGTCGCCGTAGAAGGCATCCTCGCCCTCGACCACGCGGTCGATGACCGAGCGGCCGTCGTGCTCGAGCGTTTCGAGCGCAGCCTTGAGTTCGTCGCGAACGTCATCGTAGGCGTCCTCGGGAACCGACCCCCGGGGTTCGCGTCCCTCGAGATTGAGGTAGAACCGCCCGGGGATCAGCGAATAGGCCCGGGTTTCATCGGCGATGTCGTCCAATCCCTCGTGCTCGTCGTCTTCGTACTCGAGCCAGCCCTCGCGCTGGAGCCATTCGTTCGCATGGAATTCGAAGTCGAGCGAGGTGAAGCCGTGATCGCTCGCGACGATGAGCGTCACGTCGTCCGGGAGCCCGTCATGGAGCCGACCGATGTAGTCGTCGACCGTCTCGTAGAAGGAGAGGAACTGATCCTTGTAGGTTCCGTCCGTCTCGTAATCTTTAAAGAGAAAGTGATTGACCCGGTCGGTCGTCATGAAGACGCTGAAAAAGAGGTCCCAGTCGTCACGCTCGATGTAGTCCTCGAACGCCTGGAAGCGGTTGTCGAGCGTCTCATGTGCGTCTTCGATGAACTCCGATTTGTCGTCCTTGTGCCCGAGCTTAGCGTTGACGTCGATCTTGTAGTCGATCGAAGCCAGATGATTCCGAAGCTCGTCGGGCGTCGCGGCCTTATCGACGCCCGGCGAGAGGAAGCCCGAGACCATCCGCTGGACGTTTCGCTGGGGCGGGAAGGTGACCGGGACGTTCATGACCGTCGCGTTCCGGTCGTGCTCGTGTACACGGTCCCAGATGCGGGTGGCCTGGACGTCGCGGCCCATGGGGACGTAGGTCTCATACGAGCCGACCTCCCGGTCCTGAAATCCGTAGACGCCCGTGGCGCCCGGGTTCTTCCCCGTGGTGAGCGATGGCCAACAGGCACTGGATTCCGGCGGAACGATGCTCTCGATCGGGCCCGCTGCACCCGATTTAGCGATCGCAGTCAGGTTGGGAAAGACGTCAGGATTGTCGTCGATGAGGCTGTAGGGAACCCCGTCGATTCCGACGAAGGCGACGCGGGGGTGGTCGTTGCCCCGCAACCGATCGAACAGGCCCATGCCCCGCCCTATCGCCGAGGGATACAAGAAGTTTCAGTTTCGGCCACACGCGGATGATCGACGCGCCTCATGGATCGCACGAGGTTGTACTCGCGCCGTGGTTCGAAGCCTCACACCCGGAGAAGGGTTAGATCGGGAGGGCCACGTGATCGGCGGACTCCTCCCCCGGATCAGCCACGAAGTTCGTGGGAACCACCGTCGGATGGTCGATCCCGACCCGCGGTGGCGTCTCGGTGCTCATCACGGTCATCAATACGCGGTCGACCACCAAATAATTACTCATGCGCATAATACATTGAACCGACCGTGGCTCATTACCCGGAGACATCCGAGCAGGCAACCGTGTCCGACCGGCGGGCCAGTTAGCCGAACTTCTGTTCGTAGAGGTCCTGGGAGTGGTCGACCGCTTCGAGAGCCGCAGCCCGGTCGTCCCACCCGAGGGTCTCGGTCCGCTTGCCCGCCTCGAGGTTCTTGTAGGTTTCAAAGAATTCGTCGACCTCGTCCCGGAGTTGCTGGGGGATATCATCGAGATCCTCGATGTGGTCGAACCGGGGATCCTCCATCGGAACCGCGATGACCTTGTCGTCCTGTTCGCCGTCGTCGTCCATCTTCATCAGGGCGACGGGGCGAGCCTCGATCACGCACCCCGGGAAGGTCGAATCCTCGACCAGGACAAGCACGTCGAGCGGATCATCGTCGTCGTACCAGGAGCGGGGGATGAAGCCGTAGTCCGAGGGGTAGTGAACGTTCGAGTGCAACACCCGATCGAGCACGACGCCGGGGATGTCCTTGTCGTACTCGTACTTGTTGCGTTCGCCCTTGAGACACTCGACCACCGCGTAGATCTCCTCGGGCGGGTCAGGCCCCGTCTCGAGGTCGTCCCAGAGATTCGCCATGCTCTGGGGTCCGCTTGGCGGTGAAAAATGTCTTACCATCTTCAAGGCTCAACGAGGCGGAATGTTCTGCTATTTGACAACGACTAAATAGGGCCATGATAATACAGGTGGCCGTATGGCGCAACTCAGCGAGCGATCCAGGCAGGCCCGAGATCTCACGGCATTTCAGCAGACTATTCTCGCCATTTTGGCCGAAGAACCCCGGTACGGTCTGGCGATCAAGCGCGAGCTGGAGGACTACTACGGGACCGAGGTCAATCACGGTCGGCTCTACCCCAATCTCGATGATCTTGTCTCCATGGGATTGCTCGAGAAGAGCGAGCTCGACAAACGCACCAACCAGTACGCGCTCACTGACGACGGACTCGCCGCGGTCTCGGATCTGCTCGAGTGGTGGGTCGAACGCTACGTCACGACCGATGACCGGGCCGCCACCATCACGGATATCGTCGATCGGGCCAACGCCGACTGACCGGGTTCTCCTTCCGCACCCGTATCAGGCGTCACTTCCCATCCGGTCCGCCTCGTCTTCCGCATCATCGCGCAACGTCGCGGGCGGCGGGCTGTCGACCATGTCGAAAACGAGGCGGAGCGATTCCCTGACGAGCTGCCGTTGCTCCTCGCTCGGCCAGGCATTTCGCGGGAAATACTCCGTCAGGAATTCCTCGACGGTCGCGGCCGACGCCGAGTCGACCCGGCGGAGGTAGTGGTTGCCCATGAAATCGGCGAAGGCGTTCGCGTTCGCGGCGTGGACCTGGCCCGCTGTTTCCTCGACCTCCTGCACGATGCCGCGGTTGTACCCATCGATCTGTTCGTAGTCCCGGTCCCCGCCGGCACCGTCGAGGGGCCGTTCAATCGCGCGGTCGGTGTCCTCGATACGGTCGATCTGGACCGTCCCGTCATCGAGCCAGTCGTCGGGATAACAGACCAGAATCGTCTCCGAATCCTCCTCTCGCACGTGGGCGACGTACTCGTACTCGGCGAGCGTTTCGTCTCGTTCCTGTCGGTAGGCAGCCGCTTCGTTCTCGTCCACGGCGCGGCGGGCGAGACGGGTGAGCCGTTCGGCGGATTCGATGATGTCGATCGGGAGGTCAGCCATCCAACGCTTCGTTCGCTAGATCGTCGGCGCGGTCGTTTAGCTCCCGCGGTACGTGCGAGATCGACCACTCGTCGAAGTCCATCAGGAGTTCCCGGGCCCGAACCCGCCGTTCCCGGAGGTCGGGGTCGTTCGTGTCCCACTCCCCGCGGACCTGTTTGACGATCAGCTCCGAGTCGCCCCGGATGACGACTTCCTCGAAGCCGTACTCGAGGGCGGCCTCGAGCCCGGCGACGAGCGCCTCGTACTCGGCGAGGTTGTTGGTCGCCTGCCCGATGCGCTCGCCGGCCTCGGCGACGATGCCGTCGCCGGAGACGAGCACCCAGCCGATGGCCGCGGGGCCCGGGTTCCCCCGGCTGGCGCCGTCGAAATAGAGGTGGGCACGACCGCCGCCGTCCGTGAGAATGGCCTCGATCCGCCGCGGTTCCGACCCCTGGATGACGACCTTGTCGTCGTACGCCACTGCGACCGCCCCCTCGAGGGACGCGCGCCAGCGTTCGTGTTCGGTATTACCGGCATCGATCGTCGCGCCCGCCGCTTCCAGCGCCTCACGGGCGGCCTCAACGTCACACTCGACGACCGGCATTGGCTGCGGCTCGGAGAGGACGACCTATACGTTTTGTGTTGGATGCCGAACCATTGACATATGTCAGACAT
>Ga0207797_1000160_pt1 | contig 48328 bp, 55 predicted proteins | sample PRCRCaboRojoPR_6_FD_187275 | JGI IMG/M metagenome (GOLD analysis project Ga0207797, IMG submission 187275) | Marine sediment microbial community from Cabo Rojo, Puerto Rico - PR CR 10% Liquid 1 (SPAdes) | ecosystem: Environmental > Aquatic > Marine > Coastal > Sediment | place: Cabo Rojo, Puerto... | reverse complement strand
CCCGGCGGCCCGACCGCCTCCACGTACTTTGGATGCGCGAATGTCGGGGCCCGGTCGGTTCCCCGGCCGGTTCCCGAGTTCGACTTCGACATTCGACAATTGACGTTGACACATGGCTGCGCAGCAGAAAATCCGCATCAAACTGAAATCGTACGACCACTCGCTGATCGACAAGAGTGCGGAGAAAATCATCCGCACCGTAAAGTCGACCGGCGCAGTGGTGAGCGGCCCCATTCCGCTGCCGACCGACAAGAAGGTGTACACGGTGCTGCGTGGGCCGCACGTCGACAAAAAGAGCCGCGAGCAGTTCGAGCGGCGTCACCATAAGCGCTTGATCGATATTCTCTCGTCAAGCAGCGACACGGTGGACGCGCTCATGAAGCTTGAGTTGCCCAGCGGGGTCGACGTCGAGATTAAGGTGTGACGACCGCACCCTCTCGAGCCGCACCCGGTAGGCCCATGCGACGACATGCGACCTTTTGGTCTCGATGCGCGATTCCCCTGCTGGTGTGCATCCTCGGGCTGACCGCCTGCGACGGCGGAGGCGCACAGCGTGCTTCGCAGTTTGAACGCTTCGTGGGCACCTGGAGCCCCGCGACCCTCCGGGTGGACGGCCTCGACTTCACGTCGCCCCTGAATGCAACGTACGACTCGCTCGAAGTGACCTTCACCTCGGCGGGAGACGGCGTCGGCTCCTACGAAATGCGAGGCTTCAAAGACGGAGCCACCACCCTGGCCGTTCGCGGCCCGGTGCAACTGGTGAGCGAATCTGCCCTGGTGCTTGAGGGCGGGTTCGTCCGCCGCGTGCTCTGGACATTCGAGTTTGAAACCAGTCGCCGCCTGGTGTTGCGATCTCCTGGGGACCGCAACGCCGGAACCACTGCGTTCCTGCAGCGCCTGCTGCCCGGTCAGAGCTGGGGCAGGGCGCCCGACGCCGTCTTTCGCCTCCAGGCGACCGACGACGGCGGCACGAACGATGCACGGTGACAATCATCCCAACCAAGCGACTCTTATGAGTAGCGGACTGATCGGCAAAAAGGTAGGCATGACGAGCGTCTTCGATGACCAGGGAAACAACATTCCCTGCACCGTTATCGAGGCCGGTCCGAACGTGGTCACGCAGGTCAAGGACCAAAACGGTCCTGACGGCTACGACGCCGTCCAGCTTGCCTTCGACAACAAGAAGGAGAAGAACACCACGAAGGCCATGCAGGGTCACTTTGCAAAGGCCGGCGCCCCCCCGAAGCGCCAGTTGAAGGAGTTCCGCGACTTCGGCCCGGACGTCGAGATCGGCGACATCGTGCGGGTCGAAGATCTGTTCGAGCAGGGAGAAATCGTGGACGTCGTGGGCGTCTCGAAAGGCAAAGGCTTTCAGGGCGTCGTCAAGCGGCACGGTTTCAGCGGCGTGGGCATGCGCACGCACGGCCAGTCCGACCAGGAGCGGCATCCTGGCTCCATCGGCGCGTCTGCCGATCCGTCGCGCGTCTTTAAAGGCACGCGTATGGGCGGCCGCACCGGTGGTGAGCGGACGAAGATCCAGAACCTGGAGGTGGTCCGCGTCCTGCCTGACCACGATGCCATTCTCGTCAAAGGATCGGTGCCCGGCCCGAAGAACGGATACGTCGAGATCTACAAAAAGAATGAGGGCTAATTGGCCCAGATGCATCTCACTGACTCCGGGTATACTTCCTTGGGACAGTGAGCTTCACCCGAATTCACCACGTAGCCACAAACTGCGGTACGGACTGTCCGTAGTGCATCGAGTGACTACGAACTTTTTGCCCCGATAGCATCATGGAAGTCGAGATTTTACAGGAAGACGGTGTTGGCTCCGGACGGACCGTGACGCTTGACCCCACGGTCTTTTCTATCGAGCCGAACGACCATGTGATCTGGCTGGACGTCAAACGCATCCAGGCGCACGAGCGCCAGGGTACGTCCAAGACGAAGCAGCGGTCGGAGGTGCGCGGCAGCGGCCGGAAGCTGTACCGCCAGAAGGGCACCGGCAACGCCCGTGTCGGCGATGCGCAGTCGCCGATCCGGCGGGGCGGCGGACGGGCGCACGGCGCCCACCCGCGGAAGTACACCCAAAACTTGAACCGTAAGACGAAGCGTCTGGCGCGCCGTTCGGCCCTGTCCTACGCGGCCCAGAACGAGAGCCTTCGAGTTGTTGAAAGCCTCGCGATGGAGGCGCCGAGCACACGCGAACTTTCCGAGCGGCTCGCGATGATGGAGCTGGCCGATCAGAAAGTGTTTCTCGTCACTCAGGAGGTTGAAACGGAAGTATACCTCTCGGCGCGCAACCTCGAAAAGGTGAGCGTACAGGAGGTTGGCAGCGTCAACACCGTCGATCTTCTCGACGCCGGCGTGATCGTCTTCGAAGAGGCCGCTCTCGAAACGCTCACCGATGTGCTGTCGGTGGCCGAGCAGGAGCCGGCTTAACCCATTGTACGACCGAGAGAGTTGGCGGGAGACGCTCCCGCACGTTCAACCACGCACCCACCACCAGCCTGAACCATGAGCAAGCGCGTACTGCTTCGCCCCTACGTCACGGAGAAGACGACGTACCAAATGCAGGAAGGCAAGTACACCTTCGTGGTGGACATGGAGGCCAGCAAGCCGGAGATTAAGAATGCCGTACAGAAGCGCTACCCGAACGTCACGGTCACCAACGTGCGGACGATGATTGTGCCCGCGAAACGGCGGCGGCAGTTCCGTGATGGCAACATGATCGAGGGCCGCACCTCGGGATACAAAAAAGCCATTGTGGAACTGGACCCCGACGGCGAACAGATCGACTTCTTCGAGAACATTTAGGGTCCTGGAGACACCGACGGACGAAGGACGCAGTGACGAATTATCCAACCTGACCGTTATGCCGATTAAGAAGCGAAAGCCGACCAGCAACAGCCAGCGCGACTACTCGGTGTCGGCGTTTGACGATATTACGACGACCGAGCCGGAGAAGAGCCTGCTGGAGCCGCTGAAGAAAAGTGGTGGCCGCAACAACCAGGGGCGCATGACCATGCGCTACCGCGGCGGCGGTCACAAGCGGAAGTACCGCAAGATCGACTTCAAGCGGAACGATAAGGACGGGATTCCGGCCAAAGTGTCGACCATCGAGTACGACCCCAACCGCTCGGCGCGCATCTCGCTGCTCGTGTATGCCGACGGCGAGAAGCGATATATCATCGCGCCGGACGAGGTGAGCGTCGGCGACACGGTGGTCAGCGGGAGCGATGCTCCTCCGGAGCCGGGCAACTGCCTGCCCTTGTCCGACATCCCACTCGGAACCGTCGTACACTGCATCGAGATGAAGCCGGGCAAGGGAGCACAGCTCGCCCGCGCCGCCGGAACGAGCGCGCAGTTGACGGCTCGCGAAGGCAAGTACGCCACCCTGGCCCTGCCGTCCGGCGAGACGCGCCTCGTCCCGAACCGCTGCCGCGCTACCATCGGGACAACGAGCAACGTGGACCACTTCAACGTGGAGCTGGGCAAAGCCGGCCGCAGTCGTTGGCTGGGCCGCCGCCCACGCACCCGTGGTGTCGCCATGAACCCGATCGACCATCCCATGGGCGGAGGCGAAGGCCGCGCTTCGGGAGGGCACCCGCGCTCCCGCAAAGGCGTCCCCGCCAAGGGGTACAAGACCCGCAAGCGCAACAAGGACACGAACAAGTACATCATCCGGCGCCGCACGGAGAAGAAGAAGCGGAAGAAGAAATGATCACGGTGTGAGGCGTCGCTCGTGATTCGTGATGGGGCTTCATGGTCACACATCGCGAGACGCGCCGCCTGTGATCACCAATTTGTGAATACGACAAACGTAGACATCCATGCCACGCTCTCTTCGGAAAGGGCCGTACGTATATTATAAGCTCCAGCGCAAGGTTGACGAGCTGAACGAGTCGGACGACAAGAAGGTTGTCAAGACCTGGAGCCGCGACTCGATCGTCACCCCGGACTTTGTGGGGCACACGTTTGCCGTGCACAACGGCCGCCAGTTCGTGCCCGTGTACGTGTCCGAGAACATGGTCGGCCACAAGCTGGGCGAGTTTGCCCCGACGCGCACCTTCAAAGGTCACTCGAAGTCGAAGGTCGACAAGCGGACGCGCCGACCGGAGTAACTGCCATCCCTGCTCACCTGGAGGCCCTGTTGCGTGCAGCAAGCCTGCACCCTCCGCCTCGGGGGCCAGGGACGTGTGATCCCGAGATCAACCAACTTGCACGACGAAACGATGGAAGCACGAGCCTTACGCCGTTACATTCGGAGCTCGCCGATGAAGGTGCGCCGGGTCATTAACCTGGTCCGTGGAAAGACGGTGCCGGAAGCGGTGGCGATTCTGGATTACATGCCGCAGAAGGCCACCGAGGTCGTGTCGAAGACGATCCGGTCGGCGGTGTACAACCTCATGGACAAGCACGACGCCCGGTTTGACGAAGGCGAGTTGGTTGTCTCCGAAATCCGTGCCGACGAAGGGCCGACTTTCGACCGGCATCAGCCCCGAGCGCGAGGACGTGCGGCACCGATCCGCAAGCGGACGACGCACCTGACGGTCATCGTGGCTGTGCGCGAGCCGGAAGAGATGGCGTAGGGCCGTCGCCAGATATGCAACGCCGAGCATTGGTTTGAGAATAACAACTACGAGGTACACCATTGGGTCAGAAAACGCATCCCGTTGGATTTCGCCTTGGCACAATTCGCGGTTGGGACTCCAACTGGTACGCTGAGGAGGACTTCCAAGACAAGCTGGTTGAAGACGAAGAAATCCGTCAGTATCTGCACGCGCGACTGCGGCAGGCCGGATTGAGCCGGGCCGTCATCGAGCGGACGCCGAAGCGCGTGATCCTGACGTTGCACACCAGCCGTCCGGGCGTGGTCATTGGCCGCGGCGGATCGGAGGTCGAGAAGCTGCGGGAGGAGCTCAAGAAGCTGACCGGCAAGGACATCCAGATCAACATCTCGGAGATCAAGCGTCCGGAGTTGGATGCCACGCTGGTGGCCAAGAACATCGCTCAGCAGCTCGAGGGGCGCATTTCGTTCCGTCGGGCCATGAAGCAGGCCATGACCGCGGCAACCCGCATGGGGGCCGAGGGCGTGCGCATTCGCGCTGCCGGTCGTCTTGGTGGTGCCGAGATGGGGCGCACCGAGGAGTACCTTGAAGGCCGCGTTCCGCTGCATACCATCCGTGCCGACATCGACTTTGCACAGGCGACGGCCAAGACGATCTACGGTACGATCGGTGTGAAGGTCTGGATTCACCGCGGTGAGATCCTCGGGCAGCCCGACCTGAGTCCGAACGTGCAGGCCCAGCAGCGCAAGCAGATGAAGAAGAAGCCGCCGCGCCGCCGACGCAATCAGTAATTCTGTGTTCGTGTGTTCGAGTGTTCAAGTGCTCACGTGACCCTGCGAATGAATCTATTCCTGGTTGCGTGCACACATGAACACCCAGACGCCCACATACCCGAACACCTAAACACCTGAACATCCAACGACATGCTGCAACCCAAACGCACCAAACATCGGAAGGTCCAGCGCAACCAGGGCATCAAGAAAGGCAACGCCTCGCGCGGAACGCGGATTAACTTCGGCGACTTTGCGCTGAAGGCGCTGGAATCCGGACAGATCACCGGTCGCCAGATTGAGGCGGCGCGTGTGGCCGTGAACCGGTACATGAAGCGTGCCGGGAAGGTCTGGATCCGGGTCTTCCCCGACAAGCCGATGACCAAAACCCCGGCCGAGACGCGCATGGGGAAGGGCAAGGGCGCGCCGGAATTTTACGTCGCCGAAGTCCAGCCTGGACGGGTGCTGTTCGAGGTCGGCGGCGGGGTGGACCGTGAGACGGCCCAGGAGGCGCTGCGCCTCGGCAAGCACAAACTGCCCATCAAGACCAAGTTCTTTGTGCGTCCGGACTATCAGGCCCAGTAGGTCTGTGCACCCGCCCGCTGATTCCGCCGTTCACCCTGGATTGTCTGACCTGCCATGCTGACTGCAAGCGATATTCGTGACCTGAGCGTCCAGGAAATCGAGAAGCGCATCGAAGAGGAAACCGAAGAGTACGAAGAATTGCGCTTCCGCCACACCATTCAAGGCCGCATCGAGAATCCGATGCTTCTCCGCACGAAGCGTCGGGAGATTGCGCGCCTCAAGACCATTTTGAACGAAAAAACGCGAGACGACGAGGCCCACGCACAGTAGGCCTCTGTTGTGTTGCTACGGCCTCGGACCCCGAGGTCTCGCCTGTTGATACTTGTAGAGCGTAATTGACTTCCGACATGGACATGGAGCAGACAGAATCCGCTGCAGAGCAGCGCGACAGCCGCAAAGAGCGCATTGGTGTTGTGGTGAGCGACAAGATGGACAAGACGATCACCGTCGCGGTGCGCCGCCAGCAGAAGCACCCGATGTACGGCAAGTACCTGGAGCGTTCCACGAAGCATCTGGTGCACGACGAAAACGAGGAGGCCGGCGAAGGAGACACGGTCCGCATCATGGAAACCCGTCCCATCAGCAAGCGCAAGCGCTGGCGGCTTGCCGAGATCGTTGAGCGTGCCAAGTAACCCCCGGTTTCGAATGACGAATGTCGAGGGCCTCGGGGCGCCGGCGTTCGTCGGGACATCATTCGACCCCGGCAGATCTCGGGAGGCCCCCGACGTCTGCCGTGTGCAGACATTCGAACTTCGAAATTTGCGATTGACCCATGATTCAGCAAGAAACCCGCTTGAAGGTGGCGGACAACAGCGGAGCACGTGAGGTGCAGTGCATTCGCGTGCTGGGAAGTAGCGGACGCCGCTACGCGTACCTTGGCGACGAGATTGTCGTGTCCGTCAAGTCTGCCATTCCCGGCGGCAACGTCAGCAAGGGCGATGTGAGCCGCGCCGTCGTTGTGCGGACCTGCAAGGAGCGCCGGCGCGACGACGGCACCTACATCCGTTTCGACGAAAACGCCGCGGTGCTCATCAACCAGCAGGGCGAACCGGTCGGCACGCGCGTGTTCGGGCCGGTGGCGCGCGAACTTCGCTCGAAGCAGTTCATGCGGATCGTATCGCTTGCTCCTGAGGTGCTCTAGCCCGTTTGCACGGCGAAGCGTACGCGCCGGACGCCCTCGGCGCTGGTGTTGCACTGTTCGACCCTCGAATTCGAAACTCGCCCCAGTAATGAAGCAAAAGAAGCTGCACGTAAAGAAAGGCGACATGGTCATGCTGAACAAGACCATTACGTCTGCCCGGTCGGCCGGGGTTGACCGCGAGGAAGGCTATGTTGGAAAGGTGTTGAAGGTCTTCCCGGAGGACGAGCGCGTGATTGTTGAGGGCGTGAACATCCGGGTCTTTCACGAGCAGGAGCGTCAGGGACAGCAGGGCGGCCGCATCGAGCGGGAAGCGCCCATCCACGTTTCCAACGTGAACCCGGTTGACAGCAACGGCGACCCGACGCGTATCGGCCGCAAGAAGATTGAGGATCCTGAAACGGGCGTTTCGCGCTGGGTCCGGTATGCCAAGACGACGGGCGAAGAGCTCGACTGATGGAGCCTGGCCCCCGTTGGCAGATCGCCGTGAATCGTCTGTGCAGCGGGAACTGAACGGTTCATTTACTCATTTTCAACGTCTGCGTCGGGAGAGATGCTCTCCCGAATCGGGGCCTTCCCCGGTGCCTGCAGCGACTGAAACCAAGTGTCCACGATGGCTACTCCCCGACTCAAAGCGACGTACAACGAGGAAGTCCGCCCCCAACTGCGCGACCAGTTTGGGTACGACAACGTGATGGAGGTGCCTCGCCTCGAAAAGATCTGCATCAACAAGGGCATCGGCGAGGCTGCCGAGAACCAGAAGGTGCTCGACGACGCCATTGAGGAGCTTCGTAAGATTACCGGGCAACACCCGTCGGTAACGCGGGCCAAGAAGAGCATCGCCAGCTTCGGCATTCGAGAAGGCATGCCGGTGGGCGTCCGCGTGACGCTCCGCGATGCCCGGATGTACGAATTTGTCGATCGCCTGGTGACGCTGGCCCTGCCCAACATTCGCGACTTCCAGGGCGTGCCCGACCGCAGTTTTGACGGCCATGGCAACTACACGCTGGGCATCGACGAGCAGATTATCTTCCCTGAGATCGACGTCGACAACGTGGATCGCGTAAGCGGGATGGACATCACGTTCGTCACCACGGCCGAGAACGATGAAGAGGCCTACGCGCTTTTGAAGGGGCTGGGCATGCCGTTCGTCCGCCGCGGGGAGGAGGCCGAGCAGGCCGCTTAGTTGCATCGCGGGCTCGACGCCCTGTCGCGGACTCACACGAATCGATCCACAGCACCACGCTATGGCGAAGAAGAGCTGGATTGCGCGCGAGGAGAAGCGCGAAGAGACGTACGAGAAATACAAGGAGAAGCGCCGCCGCCTCAAAGAGGAAGGCAAGTGGGTGGAGCTGCAAAAGCTCCCGCGCGATGCCAGTCCGGTGCGGCAAAACAACCGATGCCGGCTGTGCGGGCGCACCCGCGGCTATCTCCGCAAGTTTGGCGTGTGCCGCATCTGCTTCCGAGAACTCAGCCTGGAGGGGAAGATTCCGGGCATCCGTAAGGCGAGCTGGTAAATCACTGTTGGGTTTGGACGCCGGGCCGCTCCGTTGGGGCCTCCCTTCGCGCGGTCTCCTGCGGTCCAACTCAGAATCGAGAATCGAACCGTAGAGTTGTATGAGTGGAATCTCCGATCCCGTCGCCGACTATTTTGCGCGCATCCGCAATGGGCAGCAGGCCGAGCAAACCTACGTGGACATCCCTGCGTCGAAACTAAAGCGGGCCGTCACCCAGATCCTCCAGGAGAAGGGATACATCAAGAACTACCTGAACATTGACGACGGCAAGCAGGGCCTGCTCCGCGTGTATCTGAAGTACGATCAGCACGGAGAGCCCGTCATCCGCATGATGGAGCGGGTCTCGCGTCCCGGCCTCCGCGAGTATGCCAGCGCCGATGAACTCCCGAGCGTTAAGAACGGACTCGGCATTGCCATCCTCTCGACGTCGCGCGGTGTGATGAGCGACAAGGAGGCACGACGCTTCAGCGTAGGAGGCGAGGTGCTCGCCAAGGTGTTTTAAGCGCCCGCCCTCCGGCCTTCAGTTTAGAGCATTGACGAGAACAGACAATCATGGCTCGAATAGGAAGCAAGCCCATTGAATTTGGCGACGACGTCACCGTAGAGGTGGACGCTCAGAACGTCGTCACCGTTAAGGGTCCGAAGGGGGAACTGTCGGAGCCCATCGACCCGGACATGGAGATTGAGGCCAGCGACACGCAGGTCGTGATCAACCGTCCGACGGATCAGAAGCGCCACCGGTCGTTGCACGGGCTGAGCCGGTCGCTCGTCCGGAACATGGTGGAAGGCGTCACGGAAGGATACTCCAAGGAACTGAAGATTATTGGAGTGGGCTACCGGGCGGAAATCAAGAACGGGACGCTGGAGTTGGCTCTCGGCTACTCCCACCCGATTTTCTTCCTGCCGCCCGACGAGGTGTCGCTTTCCGTGGATTCGGGCCGGGGCAAGGACGACGTCATCCGCGTGGAAGGCATCGACAAGCAACTTGTCGGGCAGGTGGCCGCCAAGATCCGCAGCTTGCGTCCGCCCGAACCGTACAAAGGAAAGGGCGTGCGGTACGTGGACGAGCACGTGCCCCTGAAAGCCGGCAAGACGGCGGCCCGATAGGGTCGTCGGATTCCCCGCTGATTTCGGAATTTCCCTCCCGGCGCGGGCCGGGACGCACCAACGAACAACGCTGCAATGGCAAAAGGAAAGAAAGAAAAAGTCGAGCGCCGCAAGCGGATTCATGCGAGCATTCGGCAGTCCATGATGGGGACGCCGAACCGTCCGCGTCTCTCTGTGTATCGCTCCAACAAGTACATTTACGCCCAGCTGATCGACGACTTTGCGGGCCACACGCTCGTTGCCGCCTCCAGCCTCGAGGACGGCATCGAAGGGGACACGCCGATGGACGAGAGCCGACACGTGGGCACCCTCCTTGCAGAGCGGGCCCAGGACGAAGGCATCGAGAACGCCGTGTTCGACCGGAGCGGATACCGCTACCACGGTCGCGTTCGCGCTCTGGCCGAAGGCGCCCGCGACGCCGGCCTCAACCTGTGACTCTTCCTCGGCGCCTTGAGGATCACCCACACCATCTTGATTTGTAGCTTTCTGTACCTATGGCGAAACGCGAACAGAAACGAGCCACGTCCGACAAGCGCCAGGAAAACTGGGTCGACCGCCTCGTCTCCGTCAATCGGGTGTCGAAGGTCGTGAAGGGCGGCCGTCGTTTTTCCTTCAACACGGTGGTGGTGGTTGGCAACGAGAACGGACTGGTGGGAGCCGGTCTGGGGAAGGCCAACGAGGTCTCCGGCGCGATCTCGAAGGGATCGGACGACGCGAAGAAGAACGTGATCCGCGTGCCCATTCGGGACGGCACGATTCCGCACAAGGTGGTCGGGAAGCAGGACGCCGGACGCGTGGTGCTGAAGCCGGCGGCACCGGGTACCGGTGTCATTGCGGGGGGCGGCGTGCGCGCTGTGCTCGAATGCGCCGGGTACAAGAACGTGCTGTCGAAGTCGATCGGCACGTCGAATCCGCACAACCAGGTCAAAGCGACGCTTAACGCTTTGGCTCAGTTGGAGGATGCGCTGGAAGTGGCGCGGCGCCGTGACATCCCTCTTGAGAAGGTGTTCAACGGATAGAGAGCCGTTTTCTTCATTTCGCGGTTGTGCACCCCTTCCTCCGAACGCTTACAACGATGGCGAAGCTCAAAGTTACCCAGGTTCGAAGCACCAACGAACGTCCACAGGACCAGCGACAGACGGTTCGCGCCCTGGGGCTACGTCGGATCCGCCACTCTGTGGTGCATGAAGACACGCCGCAGATTCGCGGCATGGTCCGGAAGGTCAACCACCTGGTCGACATGGAAGAGATTGACGAATGATACGGGCGAAGGGGCCTGCGTACCCACGCCGCTGAGGACCGAGGCCGGAACGCTTTCGACGGATCGGGCCTTTCCAGACCCCGGCACCTGAACCCCTTGCCACCTACATCCCTTAGTGATTATGGATCTCAGCAACCTTAGTCCTGCAGAGGGCGCCACACACAAGAAGCGACGACTCGGCCGTGGAGAAGGCTCGGGCCAGGGGGGGCACAGCTCCACCCGAGGCACGAAGGGGCAGAGCAGCCGCTCCGGCTCCGGCACCCGTCCCGCTTGGTTCGAAGGCGGACAGATGCCGCTCTACCGTCGCATTCCGAAGTGGGGCTTTACGAGTCCGTTCCCGACCGAGTACAGCATTGCCAACGTCTCTCGTCTGCAGCGCCTGATCGACGAGGATCGGCTCGACACGAGCTCGACGGTGACCCCGGAGGTGCTCGAAGAGGCCGGAGCCATCCGCAGCGCAGAGAACGTGAAGATTCTTGGCGACGGAGACATCACAGCCGCCGTCGAAGTGCAAGCCCACGCGTTCAGCGAGTCGGCCCGTGAGAAGATCGAAGCGGCGGGCGGCACCGCTACCGTCATTGACAACTAACCCCGCGGTGCAGGTCTGAATGCCTGTCGGAGTCCTCGCACCGCTTCTGCTCCAAACACGCTGAGTCATGGCTGGTCTCGCCGAAAGCCTTCGCAACATTTGGAAAGTCGACGAACTGCGCCGGCGTATTCTGTACACGCTTGGCCTTCTGTGCATTTACCGACTGGGCACATACGTGACGCTCCCGGGGGTCGACGCCTCCATCCTGGCGGACGTGAATGCGCAGACCGGAACCGGCGGCCTGTTCGGCTTCCTCGACATGTTCGTCGGCGGGGCGTTTATGCAGGCAGGCATTTTCGCGCTCGGCATCATGCCGTACATTACGGCGTCGATTATCATCCAGCTGATGGGCGCGGTGGTGCCGTATTTCCAGAAGCTCCAGCGGGAAGGGGAAGAAGGGCGCCGCAAAATCACGCAGCTGACCCGCTATGGAACCGTGGGCATCACGGCGCTCCAGTCCATCGGATACGCGATCAACCTGCAGTACGGTGCCACCGGCCAGGCCATCGTGATCAACTCGACGCTGTTCATGATCACGACGGTCATTGTTCTGACCAGCGGAACCGTCTTCGTGATGTGGCTGGGCGAGCGGATCAGCGAGGACGGCATCGGGAATGGCATCTCGCTCGTTATTATGGTGGGCATCATCGCCTTCCTGCCGAACGCGCTCTTCAATGAGATCAGCCTCCTCGGCGACAACATCTTCATCCTGCTCCTGGAGGTGGGCGTCTGGGTGCTCGTGACAGGCGGCGTGGTGCTGGTTTCGCAAGGCATGCGCCGGATTCCGGTGCAATACGCAAAGCGCGTGGTCGGGCGCAAGGTGTACGGCGGATCGACACAGTATCTGCCGCTGCGTGTGAACGCGGCGGGCGTCATGCCGATCATTTTCGCGCAGTCGATCATGTTCATCCCGTCGACGGTCGCCTCCTTCTTTCCCGACAGCCCCACGATGCAGCAGATTGGCACGTGGTTCTCGGACATCAGTGGCGTTGGGTATTCCGTCACTTTCTTCTTCGTGGTGGTCTTCTTCACCTACTTCTACACCGCGATTGCGGTAAACCCGAAGGAGATGGCCGACACCATGAAGAAGCAGGGCGGATTCATTCCCGGCATCCGCCCCGGCAAGCAGACGAGCGAGTTCATCGACAACATCCTGACGCGCATCACGCTGCCGGGCTCAATCTTCCTGGGCATCGTGGCGATTCTTCCCGCGTTTGCCATACAGGCGGGCGTCTCGCAGGGATTTGCGATGTTCTTCGGCGGAACGAGCCTCCTCATTCTGGTACAGGTCACGCTCGACACGCTCCAGCAGATTGAGAGCCACCTGCTGATGCGTCACTACGACGGATTTATGAAGAGCGGAAAGATGCGGGGACGCCGCGTGTGACCCTGCCGCTGGACCGCGCCCCATGCCATGAATTGGCTTACGCAACTCATCGACCGACTTCGAGGACGCATGGTTCACCTGAAGAGCCAACGTGAAATTGGCCGCATGAAGAAAAGTGCGGATCTGGTCGGCCGGACCCTGGCCGAGGTGGCCCGTCACGTAGAGGTTGGCGCCACGCTGGAGGAGATCGATGCCGTGGCTGAAGACTTTATCCGAACACACGGGGCTACGCCTGCATTCAAAGGGTACCAAGTGGGAAACAACGTCTTCCCGAACACGCTCTGCACCTCGGTCAACGACGTGGTGGTGCACGGCATCCCAAGCGATTACGCACTGCGCGAGGGCGATTTGCTCTCGGTTGACTGCGGGGTTGAGCTCGACGGGTATTTCGGGGACAGTGCCTACACGTTCGCCGTCGGGTCCATCTCGGAGGCGGACGCCGCGCTGTGCCGTGCCACGTACGAAGCCCTTCAGCGGGGCGTTGAGCAGGCCGTTGCGGGGCGCCGGGTGGGCGACATCAGCCATGCCGTGCAGTCGCACTGCGAGGCGCACGGCTACGGGGTCGTCCGCGACCTGGTGGGCCATGGCATTGGCAAAGACCTGCACGAAGATCCGCAGGTGCCCAACTACGGCGACCCCGGACGCGGTCGCCGCCTGAAGCCGGGCCTGACCATCTGCATCGAGCCCATGGTCAACCGCGGCACCGCCGAGGTCTCCACCGACGCCGATGGCTGGACGATCCGGGCGGCCGACGGGCTTCCGTCGGCACACTACGAGCACATGGTGGTCGTCCGTGACGGTGAGCCGGAGGTGCTGTCCACGTTTGCGTACATCGAAGACGTTGTGGCCCAGATCCCTTACGAAATCGCTCTGAAAGAGACATCAACCGCTAATGGCTAAAGAAGAAGCCATCGAGAAAGACGGGGAGGTCATCGAGGCGCTTCCCAATGCACAGTTCCGCGTTCGCTTGGAGAACGGGCACGAGATCCTCGGCCTGTTGTCCGGCAAGATGCGGATGAACTACATCAAGATCTTGCCCGGCGATCGGGTGAAGGTTGAGCTTTCGCCGTACGATTTATCGAAAGGGCGGATTGTGTACCGGTACAAGTAGAGCGTTTCGTCCCCCGTACAGACGTATCCCGAACAGTTACGATTCATTATGCCCCGTATTGCAGGAGTTGACGTACCCGAACACAAGCGTGGAGAAATTGCGCTGACCGAAATCTACGGCGTCGGTCGCTCGCGTGCGAACGAGGTGCTGGACAAAGCCGACGTGGACCGCGACAAGCACCCGCGCGAATGGACCGAGGAGCAGACCAAGCAGGTGCGCCGCATCATTGAGGAGGAGTACACGGTCGAAGGCCAGCTGCGCACCGAGGTGCAGATGAACATCAAGCGCCTCATGGACATTGGCTGCTACCGTGGCTTGCGCCACCGCAAGGGTCTGCCGGTGCGTGGGCAACGCACCCGCACCAATGCCCGCACCCGCAAAGGCCGCCGCAAGACGGTGGCGGGCAAGAAAACCTCCCCGCAGAAGAAGTAACGCCGCTCCAAAACGCTGTGACGAATCCCGGGTGGCGGCACGACGCGTGCCAGTCCCCCCGGGCCGCTTCCCTCTCCTTCATCCCCAACATTCGACCCAGACATGGCCAAAGGAAAGAAAGGCAAGCGTGGTGCCCGCAAAAAAAACGTCGTTGTGGAGTCCAACGGGCGGGCGTACGTGAAGGCCACATTTAACAATGTCATCGTGACGATCACCGACCAATACGGCAACACCATTTCGTGGGCGAGCGCCGGCAAGATGGGCTTCAAGGGAAGCCGCAAGAATACGCCATACGCTGCCCAAAAGGCCGGAGAGGCCGCCGCGCAGGAAGCGCACGATCTGGGCCTGCAGCGCGTGGATGTGTACGTGAAAGGCCCGGGATCGGGCCGTGAAGGGGCCATCCGTGCTATGTCTGAGGTGGGCCTCGAAGTCGCCACCATTCGCGACGTGACGCCCCTGCCGCACAACGGCTGCCGTCCTCCCAAGCGCCGCCGCGTCTGATTTCCACCGAACGGCGTGGGCTGACGGTCGAGGTGGGCTACAGGTCCAGCCTCGACCCCTCACGCTCTGTTTGCACCGTCCCCATTCGCAAGTCGAAATTCGCCCTCGTAGAATATGGCACGATATACAGGCCCCAAGCAGAAAATTGCCCGCCGTTTTAAGGAGCCCATCTTTGGGCCCTCGAAGGCGCTGGAACGGAAGCCGTATCCGCCCGGACAGCACGGGCGCAACCGGCGGCGACGTGAAAGCGAGTACGCCGTTCAGCTCAAAGAAAAGCAGAAGGCGAAGTACACGTACGGTCTGCTGGAGAAGCAATTCAAAAACCTGTTCGACAAGGCGTCGCGCCAGCAGGGCGTGACGGGCGAGATTCTGCTGAAGCTGCTGGAGGCTCGTCTCGACAACACGGTGTTTCGTCTTGGCTTCGGAAAGACACGGCGACAGGCCCGCCAGTTCGTGTCGCACCGCCACATCATGGTGAACGACGAGATCGTCAACATCCCGTCGTACGAGCTCCGGCCCGACGACGTGGTGTCGGTCCGGCCCAAGAGCCGCGAGCTGGAGGTCATCCAGGAGAACGTGCAGCGGCACCGCCGCAACTTCACGTGGCTGGAGGTTGACCGGGAGAAGATGAAGGGCAAGTTCATCGACTATCCGGAGCGCCAGGACATCCCCGAAAATATCGAGGAGCAGCTCATCGTTGAGCTCTACTCGAAGTAACCCGCACTCTCGGCCCGCCGGTGCGATCGTGTGCCCGGCACGCGCACGATCGCCTGTGGATTCCACAAGCGACCCCCCCGGCCGCCGCACTCTCATTTGCTGCTAATCTCATCGATTTCGAGCGTATGAATAATTACGGGCTTCAGATGCCGGAAGGCGTCCAGGTTGACGAAGTCAGCGACACGGCAGGAACGTTTGTCGTTGAGCCCCTGGAGCGCGGATTCGGCGTTACCATCGGGAATGCACTCCGCCGGGTCCTGCTCTCGTCGCTGCGCGGTCTTGCCATTACGGCCATCAAGATCGACGGGGTGCAGCACGAATTTTCGACCATCCCAGGCGTCACGGAAGACGTCTCGGACATCATCCTGAACCTAAAGGAGGTGCGTTTCAAGTCGGAAGAGATGCGGGAAGGGCATCTGCATCTCAGCCTGGAAGGACCGGGAGAATGGACCGCTCAGGACATTGCCGACGCCACCTCAGAGTACGAGATTCTGAATCCGGATCTCCACATTGCCACGATGGCGGAGGACGGCGAGGTCAATGTGGACCTGCGCGTGGGGCATGGCCGCGGCTACGTCCCGTCGGAAGAGAACAAGCATGAGGACGATCCGATCGGCGTGATTGCGATCGACTCGGTCTTTACGCCGATCCAGAATGTTCATTACTCCGTCAAGCCTACCCGCGTGGGGCAGCGCATCGACTACGAGAAGCTGATCCTGGATGTCGAGACCGACGGGTCGGTGACGCCCGAGGAGGCGCTCACGCAGGCCGCTTCGATCATGCGCGACCACGTGAACTACTTCATCCAGCTCGATGAAGAGCCGGAGCCGGTGGTCGAAGAGCAGGAGGTCGATGAGGAGGTGAAGCGCATCCGCGAGTTGCTCGCCCAGCCGGTTGACGAGTTGGACCTCTCGGTGCGCTCGCACAATTGCCTCAAGGCCGCGAGCATCAAAACCATCGGCGATCTCGTTCGCCGCGAGGAGGATGAGATGCTCAAGTTTCGCAACTTCGGCCGCAAGTCGCTGCAGGAGCTCATCGAGGTCCTCGACGAGCGCGGTCTGGAGTTCGGCATGGACGTGGAAGAGTACCTGGAAGAGCAGGCCTCCAGCTAACACTGCGTTCGGCGCTGTGCGTGTGGCGGCCTCGTCGATGCGGCAGGGACGGCGCGCACATCGCGTCCCGCACTACGCACATCGCAAAACGCAAAAGATCCAACGGATATGCGTCATCGCAAGAAAGGAAAAAAGATCGGGCGGACCAGCGCGCACCGCAAACGCACACTGCAGGCCCTGTCGTCCGCGCTGATTGAGAACAAGCGCATCACGACGACGGTGGCCAAGGCGAAGGCCTTGCGCCCGTTTGTGGAGCCGCTCATCACTCGGGCGAAGGAAGACACGGAGCACAACCGGCGCCAGGTGTTTCGCCACCTGCAGAACAAGGCCGCCATCCGCGAGCTGTTCGACGAGGTGGGCGACCGGGTGGGAGGCCGTCCCGGCGGCTACACTCGCATCATTCGCCTCGGCCGCCGGTCGGGCGATGGCGCCGAAATGGCGATGGTCGAACTCGTAGACTACAACGACGTGAAGCCCGCGGGCTCCAGCACCTCGAAGTCGAAGACCCGCCGAGGAAGCGGCAAGGGCCGCCGCTCATCGGGGTCCTCCTCCCAGAAAGACCCGGAAGGGTCGGCCTCCACCGAGTCTGCGGATGACGCGGGCACTGCCGAGACAGAAGCGTCGGAGACCGCACCCTCTGACGACGGGACAGTCGAGGAAGAGTCGGACTCGTCCTCTAAGGAAAACGAAAGCTGATCGCGGTGGCGCCTCTGGGCGCGCCGGATTGGAAGGCACACACAGGCGCTATCCCCTCGGGGTAGCGCCTTTTCGCTGTTGGGATGGGTTGGCGTTGATCAGGAAGCGTTTCCATCTCGGTGAAACTTGCCTTATACCGCGACTTTAAACCCATGTCAGCCCTCTGGACGCTCCCCCACGCTCGCCCATGATCCAAGCATCGGCCATTCAGGAGAAATCGGATCTCGATGTCGAGGCGCGCTTCGCGACGAAGGTGGACGCGCTTCTCGCGCACTGCGAGCGAAACCTTCCGCGGGTCGACGAGGCCATGATCCGTCGGGCGTTTCGACTGAGCTACTGGGCGCACCGCAACGACTGGCGCGAGTCCGGCGAGCGGTACGTGAGCCATCCGCTGGAGGTGGCGACCATCGTGGCTCGCGACATTGGGCTGGATGACATCAGCGTGGCCGCCGCGCTTCTGCACGATGTCGTGGAGGACACGGAGGTTACGCTCGACTTCATCCGCCAGTCCTTTGGCGAGACGATGGCGGACATCATCGACGGGCTCACCAAGATCAGCGGCGTGTTCAGCAGCCGCAAGCTCGGGCAGGCTGAGAACGTGCGCAAGCTGATGCTGTCGATGGCGACGGACCTCCGCGTCATCCTGGTAAAGTTTGCCGACCGGCTGCACAACATGCGCACCATCGAGGCGCTTCCGAAGAAGAAGCAGCTGAACAAGGCCAGCGAGACGCTTGACCTCTTCGCCCCGCTGGCGCACCGCTTCGGCCTGTTCACGATCAAGAGCGAGCTGGAGGACCTGTGCCTCAAGATCCTCGACCCGGAATCCTACAATCACATTGTGGGAGCCCTCGAGGAGATGGCCGAGCAGCGCGAGGCGTACATTGCCAGGTTTACCGCTCCGCTGAAAGAGCGGCTGGAGGCCGATGGATACGAGTTTGACGTGTACGGGCGCGTCAAAAACGTCTACTCGATCCATCGGAAGATGCAGAAGCAAAACAAACCGCTCGACGAGATCTACGACATCTTCGCGATCCGGATTGTGCTGCAGAGCGATGGGCGCAAGGGCAAGGAGGATTGCTGGCGCGTCTACTCGCTCGTGACGGATCTCTACAAGCCTCTGCCGGAACGCTTCCGCGACTTCATCTCGGTGCCGAAGTCGAACGGCTACCAGAGCCTTCATACGACCGTGCTCGGCCCGAACGGGCGGCGCGTCGAGGTCCAGATCCGGACGCAGGAGATGCACGAGGTGGCCGAGCGTGGCGTGGCGGCGCACTGGAAGTACAAGGAGGGCAAGAAGGACATCGACCAGGAGATGGAGAAATTCCTGGACTGGGTCCGCGACCTGCTGGAGAATCCGAAGCCGGACGAAGCGACCGAGTTTGTCAAGGAGTTTCGCCTGAACCTGTACGACGAGGAGATCTACGTCTTCACGCCGCAGGGCGACCTCATGACGCTGCCGCGAGGGGCCACGCCGGTCGACTTTGCGTTCAAAGTGCACACCGAGGTGGGTATGCAAACCATCGGGGCAAAGGTGAACGGCAAGATGGTCCCGCTCTCGCACGAACTAACGAGCGGCGACCAGGTGGAGATCATCACGTCCAAAAAGCAGACGCCCAACCCCGACTGGATCAACTTTGTGGTGACCCACAAGGCGAAGAGCCAGATCCGGCACTGGACCAACGAGGAGCGGCGCAAGGCCGTGAATCTGGGACGCGAGATGTGGGAGAAGCGGGCCAAGCGCGCCAACATTGAGATCAGCGATCACGATCTGCAGGAGGTGGCGCACGATCTCAAGTTCCCGGACCTGCAGCAGCTCTTCTATGAGATCGGCAAGGGGTTGTACGACCCGGACGAACTGGTCGAGCAGATCAAGGACCCCCAGCAGAGCGGCGAGGCCTCTGGCGGGGGCAACGGTGAGCAGAATCTGAAAAAACGCTTCGAGAATTTTCTCGACGCGGCCCAGACGGCCGACCAGCAGGCGCTGATCATCAACGGCGAGCTGCAGCGCGACATCGCCGTCAACTACGCGGCCTGTTGCAACCCCATCCCGGGCGACGAGGTCTTCGGGTTCGTGAGCCGGACGGGCACCATCAACATCCACCGCTCCAACTGCCGGAACGCGAAGGATCTGCTGGTCAACCAGGCCGACCGCATTCTGGACGTCGAATGGAGCCGCCAGAAAGACGTGCAGTTCGTGGCGGCCCTTCGGGTGATGGGTGAAGATCGCGTCGGAATGGTCAATGACATCACGACCGTCATCTCGAAGAACTTGAAGACCGACATCCGATCCATTACCATCGACACCGAAGACGGCATCTTCTCCGGCACCATTGTGCTGCACGTGTCGGACCTGGAGCACCTCCACCGGTTGATGGAGCGCCTCCAGCGGATCGACGGCATTCACGGGGTGTATCGATTCGAAGAGTAACGATTGTGCCGCGGAGCCCGACATACGGTATTCCTGGTCGCCGACTTTCGCATTGCTGCTGAGATCGCACGTTTATGAGTGAGGACTCCGAGACCCTGACAAAGAAAGATGTGGCCCGCCGTGTGGCTGAGATCATGGACCACCCCATCTACAAGAGCGAACCCTGGGTGAGCGCCGTTCTTGAAGCCCTGGGCGACCTCATGATAGAGGCCGACCCGACGCGGCGCATCGAGCTCCGTGACTTTGGAGTGTTCGAGGTCAAGAAAACGAAGGCGAAGCCGAAGGCACGGAATCCGCAAACCAACGAAACGGTGTTTATTCCGGCCCGGCGCAAAACGCACTTCAAGCCCAGCAAGCGCATCAAAGAGGTGCTACAAACCCCGCTACACGAGCTGGACTACGAGATTCCGGAGGGAAGCGCCGACAAGGGACGGTATGACAGTGACGGGGAGGACGACACATGACGACGCTCAACACCTCCGGAGCGCGCGTTGTGGGGGTCGATGTGGGCACCAAACGGGTGGGGCTCGCCCTGGCTGATCCTTTACGGCTGTTTGCCCAGGCACACGGAACCTACGGGCCAGACGAAGCAATTGACGAGCTGGTGCGGATCCAAGACGAGGAAGGAATCGATACGGTCGTTGTGGGCTGGCCCCTGACAGAAGCCGGCGAAGAGGGGGAGGCGACCGATTTCGTGGATGCCTACATCGAGCGGTTGACCGAGCGTCTGGGCCCCATTGAGATCGTGCGACGCGACGAGCGCTTCACGTCGGAAATGGCCAAGGATGCGTTGCGGCGGGCAGGGGTGAAGCAACCCGGACGCTACGACAAAGGCCGCGTTGACGCCGCCGCCGCTGCCCTGATTCTCCAGGATTACCTGGACAGTCCAGCGTGCTCCTGACGGCACCACGGATTATGCCGACGGGCTCAGTCCGCAGCGCGGCGCTCTTCCTCGTCCAGAATGCGGTGCGCAATCGTTTGTGCCAAGGCCGGGGCGTTGCCCCACGCACGGTTGTTGCAGATCACGTTGAGCAGGGCGTTCTGGGCCGCGGCACGGTAGGCCAAGGCCGTGGCATCCAAAACCATGTTTTGCGCCTGCTCGGTCTCGGTGATGGCCGCCACCGGACGATCAAACGGATACGCCTGCTTGTAGGCGTCGGCGTACTTCACGTCGCGCGGCGTGAGCAGTCGGGCGACGACCTGTCCGTCGTGGGCCGTCAGGCGATGATCACACAGCTCCCACTGCTGGCGAATAGGGGGGAGCCACGTCCAGTGGCTGAAGACATGCCCAAGGCCGCGCTCGGCCAGCCAGTCAAAGTACGTCGGGGTCAGTAAATGCTCGGAGCGCAGTTCCAGGTGTGGCTGAGTGGCATCGGTCAGGTCGCGGAAAAAGCCGTCGAGGGTTTCGACGTTCGCTTCGGGAGACGGGCTGTCGCTCACGCGCTGGTACTCCTGCTGGAAGATCACCCCTGCGAGGCGATCGCCGAGCACGTCCAGGAGCGGCTCTTGGAACCGGCGCAAATACGCCTCCCGATCCACGAAGTCCGGGTTGTCCACGTACTCGCCGCCGCGGCGCAGGGTGCGGGCAAAGTACATTTGAGGCGCCTTCACCAAAAACTGCGCCCCGGAAGGCGCGTGATCGGCGTAGCTTGAGAGCACAAACCGCGTGTTGGAAGGTTCGTCGTTCTCGTCATGCAGCGGCCGATAAAACGTGAAGTCGATCTCCAGCACGTCGAAGTGCCTGAAGTAGTGCCGTACCGACTCGATGGGGACCCGGCGTTCCGTGAAGGATTCTCCGCCGAGCGTTCGGTTGCGCGTCGAGATGCGATCGGCGTATTCGTCCTCCGGGTAAATCTGTCCGAGCCATCCGCCGTACCGGTCGCTCGCGGTGCCGAAGCGGACCGACGGATGCACGTCATGAAACCGATAGTCGTCAACTTGCTCGCGGCGCTGGGCCAGTGGGGGCATGGGCAGGAGGGGGAAACCGTTAGCTGTTATCGTCGCTGAGGATCGGCGAGCGCTGGTCGTGGGGCAGGGGATCAGGGTCGGGGGCCACGGGGTCGGAGGACGACCCGAGGTACGAGCGTTGAATCTGATGGGCGAACAGGTAGGCGCCAAGGGCAATAAACAGATAGTAGCCCAGTACGCGCCACGTGAGGAGGGTGGGAGCGACCAGGGCCTCAGGCATGAGAGGGCCGAGGAACAGGGCATAAAGCCCTTCAAGGCCGCCAGACCCGCCTGGCGTAGGCATAACGAGGCCGAGGAGCGTCATGGCGGCGGTTCGGACCACCGAGAGGACCGGGTCGATGGAGCTGTGCACGCTCCGGATGATGACGTAGACGAGCATGTAGCGCCCCAGCCACGTCAGGGCCGTCAGCCCGAAACCCTTGATGTAAAACGGCAGTGGCTGAGCGCCGAGGTTCCGGGCCTGCTCGGTGAACGCACGCATTTCCGGCAGGACCCGCCCGCGGAAGCGACGGAGGTACTTCCAGCGCAGGCACCAGTCCGCCAGGCGTTCCAGAAGGTGCGGGCGAAAGAGCATGGTGAACGCGAAGAGCCCGGCCCAGACGAGTACGCCCACAAACGCCAGCATGGCCGTCCACAGCCCGATGGAGCCCACCGCGGCGGGGATCACGTCCACGTACACCGAAGCCGCGAGCACGGCCGGGATGGCCACCAGAAACCAAAGCTGGTCGAGCAGCACCGAGAACATCATTAGAGCGGTGGCCTCGCCGACCGTGATGTTGCAGTCGCGGGCCACGTAAAAGGAGGCGACCGGTCCACCGCCGATGGCCGAGGGGGTCACGCTCGAGAAAAACTCCCAGGCCAGCTGGCCGCGCGTGCCGCCCATCCAGTTCAGCTGTCCCTGCGAGACAAAGCTGAGGCGCCAGCCACCGATCGCCACGCGCGCGAGGGTTACCACCAGGGCCGCCGCCAAGAAGCCGAGATGGGTCTCCTGCACCATCTGCCGGAACGCCTGCGGGTCGAAGGTGGCATAACAGATGCCTGCCAGCACCGCGACGGTCAGGACCGCTGAGATCACGATGTTGCGAACCTGCACGGTTGGCGGACGGGCGGCGGCGTCAGGCTCGCCCGGCTCCGACGAGGTCGCGTTCGTCGTGGACGTCGAGTCGGCGATGGGCATAAGGGGGAGCGGAGAAGAGAGCGAAGGCGTCGCGGAAAAAGCTCTATGAGCCGGACGCGTCAGACGAGTCGATGGCCTGCTGGAGGGCCTCGTAGGTTTCCTGCACATCCTGCGGAATGACCCGAACGTTGCCGGTGGTCGACATGAAGTTGGTATCGCCCGACCATCGGGGCACCACGTGCACGTGCAGGTGCTCGGGAATGCCGGCGCCGGCTGCCACGCCTAGATTCATCCCGACGTTGAATCCGTCCGGGGAGAAGGCGCGGCGTTGCCATTCGATGCACCGGTCGATGGCGGCCGCAATGGCCTGCTGTTCCTCCGCCGAGAGGTCGGTGTACGCCGCCACTTCACGGTATGGGACGATGAGCAGGTGCCCGTTGTTGTAGGGATGCAGATTAAGGATGACAAAGACGAGTTCGCCCCGCCACAGAATCAGATGCTTCTCGTCGTCGTCGGCGTTCGCTAGTCGGGTGAACAGGGAAGGGCCCTCCTCCGACGGGGTGCGGTCGGCCGCTTCGGCCACGTATTCCGAGCGCCACGGGCTCCACATCTGGTCCATGAATCAAGCGCGGTTTATGAGGCAGAACGCAACGGTCGGCCCGAACCCCCACGACGGTACGGCGGCGCCGCGGGCGAAGCGGGCCCTTCCGGAAGACGGGGCATAAACTCAGGGCATAGACAGCAGTTCGTCGAAGCTTTTGTCTGTTGCGCACAGCCGCTCCGAATCCGCAAAAGGTCACAGCCGTTGAGGGCAGCCCATGCCGCTTTCATTACAGCCGCTCCCGTGTCTGCCGTCTACGCCGACCTCCACACGCACTCTCGGTGCTCCGATGGGACCGATGCACCGGCAGCCCTCGTTCAGAAGGCGGCGGACGCTGACATTCGTGTGCTGTCGGTGACGGACCATGACACCGTTGCTGCCTGGCCGGACATGAAGCAGGCCGCCGCGCAATGCGGGATTCAGGCTGTGGTCGGTACGGAATTGAGCGTCACGCTCGACGGCGACGAGGTGCACCTCCTGGCCTACGGGTTCGATCCTGAGCATGCGGGCCTTTGTGATCACTTCGCTGCCTTCGTTAAGGCCCGTACCGAACGCATGCGGGAAATGATCGACCGGTTGCGCCGCGCCGGCGTCGACATTGCAGAGGCCGACGTGCCGCAGGACGAGGCGCGGGCAATCGGGCGTCCGCACGTGGCCGCGGCACTGGTGGCGGTGGGGGCGGTAGACACAGCCCAACAGGCGTTTGAGCAGTACCTGACGCCGGGAACCCCGGGCTTCGTGCCCAAGCCGCCGGTTCCGGCCGACGACGCCCTGGAACTCGTGCATGACGCCGGCGGGGTCGGCGTGCTGGCGCATCCCGGCCATTGGACTCCCTCTCGGCACGTTGTGGCGCTCATCCGGGCGGGGCTGGACGGCATTGAGATCGACCATCCCTCCCATGACGATCATCTGCGCAGCTACTACCGCCGCTTGGCCGAGCGCAACGACTTGCTGCAAACCGGCGGATCCGACTACCACGGCCGCTCCGATGAGTCCCGACTGGGCCGCTTCGGTCTTTCACAGAGGGAATGGGAACGCCTCCAGGCGGCACTTTCGTAACACCGAGCGCGATCTCGGCGGCTTCCTGCCCGCACGGTCCATTCCTCACTGAACAACCATCCACCCAACTCTCATGCCTACCTATTTGGAGGGCGATCTCGTAGCCCGCGATCACCGATTCGGCATTGTCGTCAGCCGCTTCAACGACACCATCACCGAAGACATGCTCGACGGGGCGCTCGACACGCTGAAGCGCCACGGGACCGACCTCGATGACGTGACGGTCGCGCGCGTGCCCGGGTCGATGGAGATTCCGGTCGCGGCCAAGAAAATGGCCGGTTCGGGTCACTACGACGCGGTGATCTGCATCGGTGCCGTAATCCGAGGGGCCACCAGCCATTACGATCATGTGTGCTCGGGCGTCACGAGCGGCACCCTCCGTGCATCGCTCGACACCGAGACGCCCGTTATTTTCGGCGTCATCACGACCGACACGATCGAGCAGGCCATCGAACGGTCGGGCACCAAGGCAGGCAACAAGGGAAGCGACGCGGCTGCGGCGGCGGTCGAAATGGTGAACCTCCTGGCAAAGCTGGATGCACCCCCCGCCGAATAGCCCTGCGTTTGTGCCCGGTCCCTGAGACGCCGTCTTCGCGGCTCCCGTGCCTTGAACGGTCGTTTCCCTCCCCGCACGATGGCAGACGGAGGACCCCGGCCAGGAGGCGCCGACGGACGGAAGCTCCGCCGGAATCGGAGGGGCGTTCTTCGCTGCATTCCCACATAGCACGGAGGAACTTGGAGCTTTTGATCGCGTGATTGACTGTCCGACGCCCTGTCGGTTGAGAGACGGGTCCTGGCTCCGGCCATCCATGGAGAGTTCACGGATGGGGTGCCTGTTTGGAGTTGCAAGATATGCTGCCGTCTCCTACGATATAGAGTCCCGGTGATCGGGACCTCAGATGGTGGCCGTAGCTCAGTTGGTTAGAGCGCCGGGTTGTGGTCCCGGAGGTCGTGGGTTCAAATCCCACCGGTCACCCTTGACAGACTACGTTTCTGCCGCGTTCGTCTAGCCTGGTCTAGGACGCCGCCCTTTCACGGCGGTAACACGGGTTCGAATCCCGTACGCGGTACGAAAGCCGCAGGATGCCTTGTCGCGTCCTGCGGCTTTTTTTGGTCCGGTGCGCACGATCGGGGACTGCCCCTCTACGCCCCCAGGTGGGACCAGCTTGAGCGAAGCGGAGCGGGGAAGATGGACATCCAAACAAGAGCCGCACCCCCTCAGGGAGTGCGGCTCCTTCGGATCGAATCCTACAGTGGCGAGCGAGCCTGTGGGGCTTACGCCATGGCCATCGAGCGGTTTAAGAAGTCGCGGAGGACGTAGTTCAAGATGCCGCCGTGACGGTAGTATTCCACCTCAATCGGCGTGTCGCACCGGTTGATGGCGGTGAACGTCACCTCGCTGCCGTCCGTTTGGGTGGCGGTCACCTCGATCTCCTGACCCGGGGCCAGGTCGTTGTCGAGTGGAATGTCGAACGACTCTGTTCCGTCCAGACCGAGCTCGTCCGGGCCTTCGCCCTCCTGAAACTGCAGCGGCAGGACGCCCATGCCGATCAGGTTGGAGCGGTGGATGCGCTCGTAACTCTTCACGATGGTCGCCTCCACGCCGAGGAGCAGTGTGCCCTTCGCGGCCCAGTCGCGGCTGGAGCCCATGCCGTAGTCTTCGCCGCCCAGCACCACCAGGGGCACGTCGTTCTCCATGTAATCGGTGGCGGCGTCGAACACGGTTGTGACCTCGCCGTCCTTCAGGAAATTCCGCGTGTAGCCGCCCTCAACGACGTTTCCGTCGTCGTCACGCACAAGCTGATTCTTGATGCGGATGTTGGCAAACGTGCCGCGCATCATGACTTCGTGGTTGCCCCGGCGCGCGCCGTAGGAGTTGAACGCGTAGGGCTGTACGTCGCGCTCTTTCAGGTACTTCCCGGCCGGGTAGTCTTCCGGAATGGAGCCGGCCGGAGAGATGTGGTCGGTGGTGGTGGAGTCCCCGGCCTTCACGAGCACCCGGGCTCCGTCCACCGGCTCGATGTCGGGCACCTCAGGAGTGACGTCTTTGAAGAACGGCGGCTCCTGGATGTACGTCGAATCCTCATCCCAGTCGTACACCGACCCTTCCGGAATGTCGATGTTGTTCCAGGTCTCGTTCGAGGTTTCGATGCCCTCGTATTCCTCCTTGAAGAACTCGGGCTTCACCGTCTTCTCAATCATGGCCTTAATCTCGTCGGCCGACGGCCAAATGTCGGCGAGGTACACGTCGTCGCCCTCCGCGTTCTGGCCAATCGGCTCCTGTGTCAGGTCAATGTCGACGGTGCCAGCCAACGCGTACGCCACCACGAGCGGGGGCGACGCCAGGTAGTTGGCCTGCACGAGGGAGTGAATGCGGCCCTCGAAGTTGCGGTTGCCGGAGAGGACGCCCGCCACGATCAGGTCGCCCTCCTTGATCGCGTTCTCGACCGGCTCTGGGAGCGGGCCCGAGTTGCCGATGCACGTCGTGCATCCGTAGCCGACGGTGTTGAAACCGAGCTCCTCAAGGTAGGGAAGGAGATTGCCCTCCATCAGATAGTCGGTGACCACCTTCGAGCCAGGGGCCAGGCTCGTCTTGACGTGGGGATCGACCGTAAGCCCGGCCTCGACTGCCTTTTTCGCCAGCAGCCCGGCGCCAATCATGACGGTCGGGTTGGAGGTATTCGTGCAGCTCGTGATGGCCGCGATCACCACATCGCCGTGGGTCATCGCATACTCGTGCACCCCGTCCTCGTACGTACCGGTGGCATCGAGGGTGTCGTCGTCCCGGCCGAAGCCGAGCGGACCGGCCTCCCGGGTGAGACTGGCTTCGAACTCCTCCGGCAGTTCGGGCACGAGAATGCGGTCCTGCGGGCGCTTCGGTCCTGCCACGCTCGGCTCCACGTCGCCGAGATCCAGCTCCAGGACATCGAGGAACTCGGGATCGGGCGTGTCGGGGGTGTGGAAGAGGTTCTGTTCCTTGCAGTAGCGCTCGACGAGCTCGACCTGCTCCTCCGACCGGTTTGTGCGCCGCATGTAGTCGAGCGTCTCGTCGTCGATGGGGAAGAAGCCCATCGTGGCGCCGTACTCGGGCGACATGTTGGCGATCGTGGCGCGGTCGGGCACGGTCATCGACTCCAGCCCGTCGCCGAAGAACTCGACGAAGCGCCCCACCACGCCGTACTCGCGGAGCGTTTGCGTGACGGTCAGCACCAGGTCGGTGGCGGTGGCGCCCTCGGCCAGCTCGCCCGTCAGTTTGAAGCCGACGACCTCCGGCATGAGCATGTAGATGGGCTGGCCGAGCATGGCCGCCTCGGCCTCGATGCCGCCGACGCCCCAGCCCAGCACCCCGAGGCCGTTGATCATGGTCGTGTGGCTGTCCGTTCCGACGAGCGTGTCGGGGTAGGCCAGATCGAGGCCGGTGTCGGTCTCGCGCGTCCACACGCCCCGGGCCACGTACTCCAGGTTCACCTGGTGGCAGATGCCGCTCGCGGGCGGCACCACGCTGAAGTTCTCAAACGCATCCTTGCCCCAGCGCAGAAACTCGTAGCGCTCGCGATTGCGCTTAAACTCGATCTCGCTGTTCAGCTTCACCGCCTCGGCGATGCCGTAGTGGTCGACCTGCACGGAGTGGTCGATGATCAGGTGCACCGGCACCTGCGGGTTGATCTCGTTGGGATCGCCGTCCAGCCGGTCCATCGCCGAGCGAAGGGCGGCCAGGTCGACGACGGCGGGCACCCCGGTGAAGTCCTGCAGGAGAACACGGGAGGGCGAGAAGGGAATGTCGGCCTCTTTGGGCTGCGTCGGATCGTAGTCGGCGAGCAGGCGCACCTCGTCTTCGGTGATCGTCTCGCCGTCGCAGTTGCGGAGCAGCCCCTCCAGCAGGATGCGAATGGAGAAGGGCAGGCGTTCGATGTCGAATCCTTCATCCGCGAGGGCCTGCAGGCGGTACAGGTAGGCAGGACCCGTGCCCGTCTCGAACGTATCGCGCGCGTCGAACGGGTCGGAGGTCAGGGAGAGCGGCTGGGTCATGATGAATGCGTCGATGAGAAAAGTCCGGCGATCCTGCACCCAACATGATACGCAAGCCCCGGATTCGTTCCTTGTTAAACTGTGGAGATTTTCAGCCCAGGCCTGTGGGGAATCGCACTACCCGGCCTGCGCGCTTCTCAGCCGCCGAAGAGAAGCTTCACGACATAAACGGACGCGACAAATCCCACAAAGTCGGCAAAGAGCCCGGCGGGAACCGCGTGCCGCGTCTTGCGCACGTTGACGGCGCCGAAGTACACGGCGATAACGTAGAACGTCGTTTCCGTCGAGCCAAACATGGTCGCTACCATCTTAACGACCAGGGAGTCCTCTCCGTACTGGTTGATCATGTCCGCCACCAGGCCCGCCGAGCCGGAGCCGGTGAGCGGCCGCACAATGCCCATGGGCACGACCTCAGCCGGGATGCCGATCAGCGCAAGAACGGGGTCCAGAACGTTCACGAGAGCGTCCATGGCCCCCGAGGCCCGAAACATGCCGATGGCGAACAAGATCGCGATCAGGTAGGGGATGATCGTGACGGCCACCTCAAAGCCTTCCTTGGCGCCTTCCACAAAGGCCTCGTAGACCCGCACGCCTTTGATGAGCCCGTACAGGGGAAATCCTACGAGCAGCGTGGGCAGGACAAAGTACGAGAGCAGACTGACGATGGAACGGATCGTCTCTAACATGGGGAGGAGGGAGTGAGTAAGGGGGATTGGGAGCGTGGGGGAGAGAGCACGGCCGTGTCGGGTTGGATCCGGCTGCTCGCCCAGAAACCCGGACCCGGAAGCCCGGAACCAGAAGCCAGAAGCTAACCGGCCTGCGGATCGGTGTTGCGGTAGCGTTTGAGCTTGCTTAGTCCGAGCGCCCCGAGGATGCCCGCGACCGTGGAAAAGAAGGTCGCCAGCGTGATGGAAAAGAAGAGCTGGTTGATCTGCAGCCCCATGATGGCGACCAGCAGCGCGGGCGGCACGAGCTGCACGCTCGACGTGTTCATCGCCAGGAGCATCACCATCCCATTCGTTGCGGTGTCTTTCTCGGGATTGAGCTCCTGCAAATCCTCCATGGCCTTGATCCCGAGCGGCGTCGCAGCGTTGCCGAGCCCGAACACGTTGGCGAGCATGTTGAGCGTGATGTTGGCGAGCGCCGGATGATCCTCAGGCACATTGGGGAAGAGAGGCGAGAGGATCGGTTGCACCAGGCCGGTAAGCGCGTGGATGAGCCCGGCCTCTTCGCCGATCTTGACGAGACCGAGCATCAGCCCGAGCACGCCGATGAGCCCGAGCGCGAGCGAGGCGGCCGTCTCCGCAAAGTTGATCGCCGCCCGAGCGATGTCATTGAGTTTGCGGAATCGCACGGGTTCGAACTGAACGCCGGCCTCGACCTGTGCGGTGCCGCGGCCCGCATCGATCCCGGTAAGCGTGCCCCGTAGGGGGTCGTTCTCATCCTCGGACGAGAGGAAGGACCGAATCGTGGCGAGGGGTTCCGGAAGGGACGCTTCGGCATCGAACTGGAGCTGCCGTCCGTCGCGGGTTTGCACGAGCGTGCCTGTGTAGGCCGAGCCGGGCGTCGCCGACACGTCGTAAAACTGGCGATAGGTTGTCGAGTCCAGGCGAATCCGAACCGACTGCCGACGCGCGTCCGGGGCGTATCCGTCGGGAAATTCAACCGTAACGGGGAGCGGTGCCTCGTTGCGGAATCGATCCTGCGAGAGCTCCTGAACGTCGGTCGTGAGCGCGAAGAGAAGGCTGGCAATGATCAGGCCGGCCCAGATGTAGTTCAGCATCGCGAGGGCGAGTTGGCGCAAGGGGGATCGAGGGCGCCTTCATCATACGGACGCGCTCCGAGAAGGGAAAAATGGATCGCTCGCGGGGCTCGCTAGATAGCAGATGGGAATGGCAGAGGGAACAACGCGACCCGCTTCCCCCGATCCTCCATTCGCTATTCTCCATCCTTCGATCACTCCCCATCGTCCGCGAAGTACGTCGCAACCGTTTCCGCTTTTGCCGGACCGACCACCTCCGCCATCTCGGCCTCGCTGGCTTCCTTGACCTTCGCCACGCTGCCGAAGTGCCCGAGCAGGTCCTGCGCCGTCTTCGGCCCGACGCCGTGGATGTCCAGAAGCTCCGACTGGAGCGTCTTCTTCTTGCGCCGCTTGCGCTGGTAGGTCACGGCAAACCGGTGGGCCTCATTGCGCACCTTCTGCAGAAGCTGCAGCGCCGGGCTGTCCTTCCCGATCAGCACGGGGTCGGTATCGCCGGGCACGTACACTTCTTCGAGCCGCTTCGCCAGGCCGATCACCTGAAACTTGCCGTACGCGTCCACCTTCTTCAGCATCTTGACGGCACTGGAGAGTTGCCCCTTGCCGCCGTCCACGACCAGCAGATCGGGCCACGGTCCGTTTTCCTCGACCATGCGTCCGTAGCGCCGCTCAATGACCTCCCGCATCGCCTGAAAGTCGTCGGGGCGACCGTCCTCCGTCGTGCGAATCTTGTACGTCCGGTAATCGCTCTTGCGCGGCGTGGCGTCCGTGAACACCACGCACGACGCCACCGTCTCGGTGCCGCCGAGATGCGACACGTCGATGCCATCGATGCGCTTCGGAAGGGTGTCCATCCCGATGGCCTTCTTCAGCGCTTTGATGGATTCGGGGATCCGGTCGCGCTCCCGCTTCATCTGCTGCGTCTTCCACTCCCCAACGAGCAGCTTTGCGTTCGACGTCGCCATGCGGACGAGGCTGGCCTTCTCGCCACGCTGCGGCACTTTCACGGGCACCTGCTTGCCCTTTTTCTGGTGGAGCAACTCCTCGAGGGCGTGCGTGTCCTGCGCCGGGTGCTCGTTCGGATCGTGGGAAAGGAGCACCTCCTCCGGGTAGAAATTGGCGTCTGTGTAGTACGGCTCGACGAGCGAGAGCATCAGCTCCTCGTCCGCCCGCCCCTCGATGCGGCGGAGGTACGTGTGGCGGCGCCCGATCATTTTCCCCTCGCGCACCCGAAACAGCACGCCGCACGCGATGCCCTCGTCGCGGTCCACGTGGAGGGCAAACACGTCGCGGTCCGCAAAGTCTTGGCTGACGATCTTCTGGCGCTCGGAGTACTTCTTCAGGGCCTGGATCTGATCCCGCCGGCGGGCCGCCTCCTCGAAGTTGAGCTGCTCTGACTGCGCCTCCATCTCGTCTTTCAGCAGGTCGATGAGCTCCTGGGTGTGCCCGTTCAGGAGCGTCTCCACCTGGTCAATGGTTTCCATGTAGTCCTCTTCGGACTGCAACCCCTCGCACGGGCCCTTGCAGTTGTCGATGTGGTACTGCAGGCACACGTCGTACTTGCCCGCTTCGATGGCCTCTTCGTTCAGGTTGAGGGAGCACGTGCGCAACTGAAAGATGGACCGGATGGCGTCCATCATCTGGTTGAGCTGCGAGACGTCGGTGTACGGGCCGAAGTACTTCGAGCCGTCCTGCTTGACGGTCCGCGTTTTGAAGACGCGCGGGAAGCGCTCGTTTTTGATGCAGATGTACGGGTAGGTCTTGTCGTCGCGCAGGTTGACGTTGTAGCGCGGCTGGAGCTCCTTGATCAGGTTGTTCTCCAGGATCAGCGCTTCGACCTCCGTGTCCGTGACGATCACCTCCACGTCGGCGATCTTCTTCACCATCACCTGGATCCGGCCCGACCGCTGGCGGCTGTCCTGAAAGTAGGAGCGGACCCGCGTGCGGAGGTTCTTGGCCTTGCCCACATACAGGACGGAGCCCGCGTCGTCGAGGTGCTTGTAGACGCCGGACTCGGTGGGCAGATGCTCCAGCTTGTCGCGAAGCGCCTCCGACTTTTGGTCGAGGATGTTGCTCATGGACGAAGAAGACAGCGTTTCGTAGGCATGCCCGTACGAAACGCCCTTCTTCGGACGGTTGATTCGGACCTGGGGGTAGACGGGTTGTTACGATCGCACGGGTCCGTCGCAATCACACGTCCACGGTCCAGGTCACCCCGTCCGGCCCCGCGTTGACAACAGTCGTGGGACCGATGTCGGCCGATTGCCCCCAGCTTGCGTGGATGTGCCCGCACACCACGAGAGACGGCTGCTTCTTCTCGATGGCGCGTCGGACGGCCGTGCTGCCGAGGTGCTGGCCCTGCGAGTCCTGGTCGACGGCGTTTTTCGGCGGCGAGTGGGAGACGAGCACGGCACCGGTCGGGCAGTCGGCGAGCAACGGGGCGGCTTCGTCCTCGCTCAGGTCCCAGCTCCACGCACCGAATGGGGTAACCGGGATGCCGCCGCCAATCCCGAAGAATGGCACCCCGTCGATCCCGACGCTATCGCCGTGCAGCACGTGCGCCGCAGGCCAGTCCGCACAGGCCTCACGCAGCTCGTCGTCGCTTTCGGCGTTGCCAGGAACCAGAACCGTCGGCGTCTCGATGGCCGAGAGCCGGTCGATAATCGGCTGCAGGCCGCGGCGCATGGTGCAGAAGTCCCCCGCGCCGATCACCACGTCCACCTCGGACGCACGATCTACAATCTGCTGGCAGGCCGAGCGATCCCCGTGCACGTCGCTGAAGAGAAGAAACTGCATAAGAATGGAGGAGAATCGTGAGACAGAAGATTACGGGGTTGAGAGATTACGGGGTTGAGCCGAGTGGAAGCACGGGCTTCTCGCGGTGCACCCCCCGCCGAATCGTCCCCGCTTCCGCCGACGCTTCCCGCACCAGGCGACCAAGCCGTCCTGGGCGAAAGCGGTTGTGACGAAAAATCCGAGTCGATGTAACCTAACGTCCGGGTTCCATAAATCCGAGGCCAGGGCCCGAAGAAAACCTCCTTCCGCTCAAGTGGTTGATACACGCACCTCCATCTCGTACGCACGCTGTTCATCCCGTGAGTGATCTCTCCGACCCCACCCTTTCTCCTGGCGAGGCCGTCTGCATCATCGGAGCGGGCATCTCCGGACTGACGGCCGCCAAGGCGTGCTGCGATCGGGGCCTTCCTTACGACCAGTTCGAGGCCGGCTCGGCGGTGGGCGGGCTGTGGCGGTACGAGAATGACAACGGACGCGCGGCTGCGTATCGGACGCTGCATATCAACTCCAGCAAGCACAATATGGAACTGGCGGACTTTCCGGTTCCAGACGATTTCCCCACGTTTGGTCACCATTCCGACGTGCTGCAGTACATCGAGGATTACGCCGACGCGTTCAACCTTCGGGACGGAATCACCTTTACCACCTCCGTTGAGCGGGTGGCGCCGATGGACGACGACCGCTGGTCCGTGACGCTCGACACGGGGGAGACCCGGACCTACGGCGCCGTGCTCGTGGCCACGGGCCACCACTGGAAGCCGCGCCGTCCGGACTTCCCCGGTTCGTTCCAGGGGAGAGAAATGCACGCGAGCGACTACCGCCGGCCGGAAGACTTCACGGGCGAACGTGTGCTGGTCGTGGGCATCGGCAACAGTGCCTGCGACATCGCCGTGGACCTGTGCCGCGTAGCCGAACACGTCACGATTTCAACGCGGTCCAGCGCTTGGATTCTGCCGAAGTACATCCTGGGCATTCCGCTCGACCAGTGGACCGGCTACTGGATGGAATACCTGCCGTGGTGGATCCGTCGGGAGCTGTTTCGGCTGCTCGTGGGCCTTGCGGTGGGCAACCAGGAGCGCTACGGCGTGCCGAAGCCCGAGCATGACCTGATGCAGGAGCATCCCACCATCAGCGAGGAGTTGCTTGCGCAGGTGGGGCACGGCCGAGTCGAGGTGAGGCCGAACGTGGAGCGACGGGACGGTCGAGCGGTGCAGTTCGAAGACGGCACCGCGGCGGCGTTCGACGTGCTCATCTACGCGACGGGGTACGAGATTCAGTTTCCGTTCGTGCCCGATGAGGTGCTGTCCGTTGAAAACAACCGGGTGGCCTTCTACCGATACGTCGTCCCGCCCGCATGGCCTGGGCTGTACTTCCTCGGCCTGATTCAGCCCCTCGGCTCGGTGTTCCCCCTGGTGGAACGCCAGGCGAAATGGGTCGCGGCGCTGCTCAATGGCGAGCTGGCGCTGCCGCCCCCCGAAGAAATGCGTCGTACGATCGAGGACACCGTGAATCGGATGAAGAAACGCTACCACGATTCCCCGCGCCATACGATCCAGGTCGATTTCTGGGACTACGTGCACCGCATGGAACGGGAATGGCAGGCCGGGAAACGCCGAGCACAAACGCCGCGGGGGAGAAGGTCCTGAAAAGACGGCACCGTATTCTGTTATTGCGAGATGAACGCGACGCGGAGGACCCACACCGGGCGGCGATCGGCCTGCGCCGGCGCCCGGTCTGCCCGTCCGAAGCCCTCGCACCGACCGCTGTACCTGCCCGTCCACCGCGACGGCTCGTTCCCCGAAAACCGCCTTCCGTTCCCCATGATCGACCAACCTGCGATATTTATCACCGGCGCCGCCTCGGGGATCGGTCGCGCCGTGGCTGCTCGCTTCGCCACGCGCGACTGGGTCCTGGGCCTGGCCGACCGCGATGCCGAGGCCCTGGAGGCGGTCTACGACCGGCTGCCAACAGAGGACGCCCACCCCCATCCGCTCGACGTGCAAGATGCAGAGTCGGTTCGATCGGCGCTCCAGCAGTTCGGCGCCGTGACCGACGGGCGGCTCGACGTGCTCGTGAACAGCGCGGGCGTCATGACGGTGGGCCGGTTTGCGGACACCGACCTGGGTGCCCACAAGCAACACCTGAGCGTCAATCTCTGGGGTGTGATGACCGTCGCCCACGCGGCCTTCCCGCTGCTCAAGGCGACCTCCGGGTCGCGCATGATCTCGATCGCCTCCGGCGCGGGGCTCTACGGCACGCCGGAACTCGCGAGCTACGCCGCCTCCAAAGCCGGCGTCCGGTCGCTCACTCAGTCGCTGAACCTGGAGTGGGACCCGCACGACATTCACGTGTGCGACATCATCCCTCCCTATGTCGACTCGCCGATGACCCAGGGAGCGCCGAGGACGAAAAGCATGGAACGCCTCGGCGTCTTGTTGACGCCCGATGATGTGGCTGACGTCGTCGATGAGGCCGTGCAGACAAACACGGTGCACTGGCCGGTGGGCAAGCAGTTCTCCTGGTTGTATCGAGCCTCCGAACTGCTCCCGTCCCCCCTCAACCGTCTGCTGATGCGCTACGTCTCCGGATTTTGAGGGGCCCCCGCGGCAATACCAGCTCCCGCAATTCACGATGCAATCGACAGCACTCTCCGTCCTGTAGGGACGACCCGCGTACCTGTGTAGCGACCGATTGCCCCACACGTGGCGGGTTCACGGACGAAGAAAACCGTGCGCTCCTGTGTGCTCTTTCCCCTGGCGGGAGAGGGAGAAGGGACGCATCGTCGACCGATGGTCGATGAACGCGACCCCTTCCGGGAACGCAACGCGTCGTCCGACGATGATCGCCAAACACGTGCCGACCCGCAGGTCGTCCGTACGCAGACATTGTGGTTTCATGCGGGCACGTGAAGCCCACAGCCGGGCGCATGAACGCGCACTGTGCATCTTTTATCCTCCGTCGGCGGGTCTCTGTCGCCCGTGTAGCATTCTACCCGTGTAGCATTCTACCCGTGCATGTAGGGACGCATTGCACCACCCGGTATGACTTCGCTGCGCCCGGCCCCCGATGCGTCCCTACGTGGATGAGAGGAGCCGAAGTGCACGAGGAAGGCGTATGGCCATCCGCGCCTCCATCGCGCCCTCGGCGCCTGTCCACACGCCCAACCCACAGTCACCCATTACAGGGGGGCGTCCCCGCCGGCTTTGTCCCCCCAGAGCGCCTGCAACCGGGCGTCGCGGCGGCAGCCGGTGCGGTACTGCTTGTAGTCGGTGGGGTTCTTCCGATAGTAATTCTGATGGTAGTCTTCCGCCGCGTAGAACGCCTCGAAGGGAACGATCTCGACCTGAATCGGATCGTCGAAGTGTTGGGCGACGGTTTGCTTGGACTGCTCGGCCAGACGCCGCTGCCGGTCATTGTGCGGGAAGATGGCGGGGCGGTACTGCGAGCCGCGATCGCAGAACTGCCCACTGCCGTCCAGCGGATCCACGTTGTGCCAGTACACGCGAAGGAGCCGGGTGTAGTGGACCTGGGTCGAGTCGTAGATGACCTGAACGACTTCGGTGTGGTTGGTGCGTCCCATTGCCACGTCGCGGTAGGACGGATTCTCTACGGTGCCGCCCGAGAAGCCGGAGACGGTGGCCGCGACGCCCTCGATTTTGTCGTAGGGCGGCTCCATGCACCAGAAGCATCCGCCGGCGAACGTGGCCGTGTCGGCCACCGCCGGGTCGATGCTCTGCGTCGTGGCGTCGGACGCGGCGTTCGACGAAGCGTCGGAGTGGGCCGCGCATCCGACCCCCAATAGCGCGAGAACCAAGAGACCGGGGAGAAAAAAACGGGTCATGGTTGGATCGGGAATGGAACGGGAGAGAGGGTGAATGAAGGATTGCGGCCCAGTTCCCAGCCGCCCAGACGCCTAGGTGCGGAGCTCCGGCAGGGTGTCGGACTCCGGGATGAAGTGGAGAGCCAGGCCGTTGTTGCAGTAGCGCAGTCCGGTGGGATCCGGACCGTCGCCGAAGATGTGCCCCTGGTGGCCGCCGCAGCGTCGGCAGTGGTACTCGGTGCGGGCGTAGCCCAGCTTGGTGTCGCGCTTTGTCCCCACGCGCCCCGGAATTGGCGCCCAGAAGCTCGGCCATCCCGTACCGCTCTTGTACTTGGTCGATGAAGGGAACAGCGGAAGATGGCACGCTGCGCAGATGAAGGTGCCGCGCCGCGTCTCCTTCAGCAGCGGGCTGGTGCCGGCCCGCTCCGTGCCCTCCTCAAACAGGATGTAGAAGCGCTCCGACGAGAGGCGCTCCTTCCACACTGAGGACGGCGTGTCGATGGATGCAACCTCCGCGTCCAAAGTGTGAGCCACGTCCAGCTCCGCTAGCGCCACGGGCGAGACGTACCGGGTGGAGTCGGAGGCGGCGCGTTGAGCCGTGGGCTCCGACTGGCTGCGCGAGCAGCCGCCAACAAGCGCCGATCCGGCGGCAAGCAGGGCGGCGCGGTGCAAAAACGTGCGGCGGTTCATGGCGCAATGGCGATGCTGTTCGAGGCAATGGACGAAACCGTGAACGTTCCTCCGCAAAAAAAGGATGAGCGAAGGACGGGGGCTGCGGTTACGATGCAGAAACAACTCCCTCCTGTCACGAATGTGGGACGCACGCCACGAGAGAGACCGACGGTGCTCGACACATGCTGGAGACGCTGAAGTCGTATCTTCCCATCCTCAAGCAGCTTGAGAACTATTCCCGTGATGATTTCACGAGCGACGTCGCGGCGGGGTTTACCGTGAGTGTCATGCTCATCCCGCAGGGCATGGCCTATGCACTGATTGCAGGGCTGGATCCCATATACGGGCTCTATGCGTCGCTCGTGCCGCCGTTCGTCTACGCGCTCTTTGGAACCTCGCGGCAACTTGCCGTCGGGCCGACTGCTCTCGTCTCGCTGCTTGTCGCCGCCAGCGTGCGTCCGCTGGCCGACGGAGACCCCGCGCAGTACCTTGCCCTGGCCCTGGTGCTGACGGTGCTCGTCGGGGCCATTCAGGTGGTGTTGGGGCTGGCCCGGTTCGGCGTCCTGACCAACTTCCTGTCGGAGCCGGTGCTTGCGGGGTTCAGTGCGGCCGCTGCGCTGATCATCGGACTGAGTCAGCTGGACAACCTGCTGGGCATGTCGCTCAGCACCACCGGGCAGGTTCATGCCATTCTGTGGAGTGTCTGGCAGAACCTCGGCGCCATCCACGGGCCGACCGTCGCTGTGGGGGGCGGGGGCATCGCGCTGCTCATCCTCCTGCAGCAGTGGAGCGACGCCATCCCCGCCGCGCTGGTCGTTGTTGCCGCCGGGGCGACAACCGTGTGGGCCTTGGACCTCGAAGCGCACGGCGTCGAAATCGTCGGTGCGGTGCCCGAAGGACTGCCTGCCGCCAGCCTGACGATGTACAACCTGCCCGCACTCTTCGGGGAGGCCGGCATCCTTACGTGGACCGAGTTTCAGTCGCTGCTCGCGTCGGCCGTTGCCATCGCGCTGATTGGGTTCGTGGTGTCGGTGACGGTCGGGCGCGTGTATGCGTCCAAATATGGCTACGAGATCGACGGGAATCAGGAACTCATCGGACTCGGGATGGCCAACTTGGTTGGCGCCATCTTTCAGGCCTACCCCGTCACGGGCAGCTTCTCCCGGACGGCCGTCAACGCGCGTGCCGGAGCGCGGTCGACCATCGCGGCGGCCGTGTGCGGCGGCATCGTCGGCCTGACTCTGCTGTTTCTGACGCCGCTCATCTACTACCTGCCGACCGCCGTTCTGGCGTCCATCGTCATGGTTGCGGTGGTGCGCCTCGTGGAGATCGAAAAGATCCGGTTCCTGTGGGCCGTGAGCCGGACCGATTTCGGACTCCTGGTGGTGACGGCCCTCATCACCCTCACCGTCGGCATCACCGAAGGCATCCTGAGCGGCATCCTGATTTCGCTGCTGCTCTTCGTCCGGCGCAGCTTCCGGCCGAACGTGACCACCATCGGACGGCTGCCGGACACCAACACGTTTGCCGACATCGAGCGCCATCCCGAAGCCCGCACGCGCAGCGACCTGATCGTTTTTCGCATCGACGCGTCGCTGCATTTCGCGAACGCCAAGTATCTCACCAACCTGATGCTCGACGTGCTGGCCGCGGACGAGGCCCTGCGCGTGCTCATCCTGGATGCCTACCCCGTCAACCGCATGGACGGCACCGCGGCCTACGTGCTGCGCGACGTGATCGAGGAGTTTCAAGAAATGGGCGATGACTTCTACGTCGCCGGGGCCAAGGGCGAATTGATGGATCGCCTCCGGCGTGCGGGGGTGGTACGTCTTCTCGGGGAGGACCACTTTTTTCGCAACGTCAGCGAAGCCGTCGAGGCCGTCACGGACGGCGAGGAGGCGCCGGCTCGTAAATCGCCGTACGACGTGCAGGCGGAGCGAGCCGGGGAGCGAGAAGAGCCCGGCGCCCCGGCCGCCGAAACCGAGCGCTAAGCATCCCGCGTCCTGCGCAGCACGACCCCCGCCGGATTACCGTTCGCCGTACGTGTGCTCCGAGCGTTCCTCGACCCGATCGGTGGCAGGCGGAGGCGTGGGCGCCAGCGTGCTGATGGCGTCGCGCAGCTCCGACGTCATGTCGATCGCCATCGCCGCGAGCGATCCCTCCAGCTGCTGCACGTTGCGCGCGCCGATGATGGGCGCCGTGACGGCCGGATGGTGCGCCACCCAGGCAACGGCCAGCGCCACCGGATCGAAGCCGTGCTCGGTAGCAAACGCGGCGAAGCGCTCGGCGACCGCGTAGTGCGAGGGGTCGCCGTAGCGCGTCTGGTACATCTCGTTGTCAACAAGGCGTCCGGCGTCGGGGCGCCGGTCGACGCCGTACTTGCCGGTCAGGAGTCCGCCGCCGAGCGGGCTGTACGGCATCACGCCCAGCTGCTCGGATTGCGCAAGCGGCAGGAGCTCCACCTCGGCCTGGCGCTTCGCGAGGTTGTACATGGGCTGAATCACGTGGAAGGGCGACCAGTCGGCGCAGCGCTGCTGGCCGAGCGCCTTCATCACCTGCCAGGCGGCAAAGTTCGACGCGCCCAGGTACAGCACCTTTCCCTGGCGGACGAGATCGTCAAGGGCCCGGAGGGTTTCCGCGAGCCGCGTTTTCTCGTCGAAGCGGTGGACGAAGTAGATGTCGATGTACTCCGTGTTGAGCCGGCGGAGGCTCTCGTCGACGGCCCGAACGATGTGGTAGCGCGTGGCGCCTCGGGCGTTCGGGTCGTCGCCGGTCGGGAAGTACACCTTGCTCGTGATCACCACCTCGTCGCGGCAGTCGGCCACCAGGTCGCCCAGGATCTCTTCGGAACGCCCGTCTGCGTAGACGTTGGCGCAGTCGAACGTGTTGATGCCCGCCTCGCGGCAGCGGCGGAACATGGCCTCGGCGGTGGCCCGGTCTGCCGCGTCTCCGAACGACATCGTGCCGAGGACGAGGGGCGACACCTTCAGGCCCGTGGCCCCGAGGTAGCGGAAGTCCGGAAGTGGAGGCATGGATGCGTAGAGGGGGAGGGAGGAAGAGGACGACGGTGCAAGGACACGGGCGTTACGCGGGCGAGAAGTGATGGCGGAGCTCATCGGCCAGGCGGTCGAGCGGAGCCTGGGGCAGCGCGTGCCGATCGCCCGGAAAAATGGCCAGGCGGGCGTTAACCAGCGCCCGGTGCAGGGTCAGCGGTGCCTCCATCGAAAACAGGTCGTCGCGATCGACCGCGGAGACGAGCGTGGGGTGTGTAATCGTCTCGGTGGCGTTCAGCATGGCCTCCGAGAGCGCCGGCAGCGAGCGAACGAAGTCCTGGATGTGCCGGAAGAGCCGCTGCCAGTCGGTGTGGACGGTGTCGAGCTGCTGAGCCAGGGCCGGATTGCGCTCGGCGATGGCGTCAGCATTGAGGCGGGCACACATGGCGTCGACGCGCTCCTCGTTCCACGCCACGTTGGCTCCGTGCACGGCGATGCGTCCGACGCGAGCGGGGTGGCGCCGGGCAAGCTGCAGCGCCATGTTTCCGCCCATCGAAAAGCCGAAGACATTCGCGACGTCAACCTCGAAGTGATCGAGCGCCGCACGGGCGTTCTCGGCAAACAGATCGGCCGAGAAGTCCTCGCCCTCGGGAAAGGACGACCGCCCGTGGCCGCTGAAGTCTACGGCCAGCACACGAAAGTCTGCCTCCAGCAGGCGCATCAGCGGGGTGGTCTCCAGCGCGGTGCATCCTGCGGCGCCGTGCAGCAGGAGGAGGGGCGGATGGTCGGGAGAACCGGCCGCGTACACCGCCAGGGTCCCGTGCTCGGTGTCCACCGTGTCGGGGGCCCACTCGAGGGGCGTCGACGCGCAAAACTCCACGAGCACGCCGTGGGTGTCTTTCGGATGCAGGAAGAAAATCTCCTTCCCGTCGGCCCCGGGCTGGGGCGTGTCGCTGAGGGTGCGGAAGCCCGCGTCCTGGAGGCGCTGCAGCGTCGCGTCGGCGTCGTCCACTTCAAAGGCCAGGTGGTGCAGCCCCTCGCCGCGTTTCGAGACATACTTGGCGACGGGCGACTCAGGCCCCAGGGCTTCGAGCAGCTCCAGCTTGGCCGAGTCGGCCGAGAGAAAGTGGGTGCGTACCTTCTGCTCCGTCACGGTTTCGGCCTTGTACGGCACCACGCCGAGCAGCGTCTCGTAGAGGTCGAGGACGGCGTCGACGTCGTCCACGGCGATGCCAATGTGTTCGAGCGAAGGCATGGGGCGAGGAGGGCGATTCATGCAAAAGGCGTGTGCACGCGTAAAAGCTATCCGATCTCAAAAACAGATGACGTGGAGTTCGCGTCAAGTCTCGCCGTGCACGAACTCCTTCCTCCGCGTCAGGTAGAGATACATGCCATGGGTTCGTCTGCACACACTTCGAGCGAGCAAGACCGGGACGCACGGCGCCGTGCCCGACACGGGGCCATGGGCGCGAGCTTGGCCGTGTCGTTTCTGATGCTCGGCGGAAAGCTCGCGGCCGCCTACCTGACCGGCAGCACGGCCATCTTCTCCGACGCAGCCGAGTCGGTGATTCACCTCTTTGCGACCGGCTTTGCGGGCTTCAGCCTGTGGTACGCCGCCACGCCGCCCGACACGTCGCACCCGTACGGCCACGGCAAGATTTCGTACTTCGCGTCCGCCTTTGAGGGCGCCTTGATCCTGGTGGCGGCCTGCGGCATTCTGTGGACGGCGGTGCAGGACCTGATGACCGGGCCGGAGGTCCATCGCATCGGCACGGGGCTTTACATTCTGGGGGGGTTGACCGCCGTGAATCTGGCGCTTGGGCGGTACCTGATTCACGTCGGGCGCCGCACCAATACGCTGGTGCTCATCTCGAACGGGCAGCACGTGATGACGGACATGTGGACGAGCCTCGGGGTGATTGTGGGCGTGGCGCTCGTGGGATGGACCGGCGTGTCGTGGCTCGACCCGGCCGTCGCCATTCTGGTGGCGGGCAACATCCTGTGGACCGCGGGCCTGCTGCTGCGCCGCTCGGTGTACGGACTGATGGATGCGGCCGACCCTTCGGCCACAAAGCAGATCCTGGACGTGCTCACCGAGGCGCAGGACGAACGGGTCATCGCGGCGTTTCATCAGGTGCGCCATCGCCGGGCCGGCGACCAGGTCTGGGTGGAGTACCACCTCATGTTTCCGGGCGACATGCCCATTCACGAAGCGCATGATCGGTCGCATGCTGTCGAAGACCGGGTCGACGACCTCTTTCCCGATTCCGACGTGCACGTGACCGCGCATCTCGAACCCCGGCGTCACGCCGAGGCCCATCCCGAGGATCACAGCGAGCCCGCCGATCCGCTGCGGCAGGAGTAGGGAGCGGCGCCCGGTCGATGGCTGTTGGCGGCGCCGCTACGCCGTAGACGCGTCCGACGTCCCCGCCGCCGGTTCCGGAGGGGCGGTTTCGCGGTGGACGGTGCGCGGGGCCAAGGGGCGGAAGTGCGCGGTGAAGTGGCGAAGCTGCTCCGGCTCCTGCGTGATCTCGAAGCCGCGAAGCGCCTCGCGCCGGGCGTGCACCTTCTCGAACACTTCGATCACGTAGTCGATGTGGCTCTGCGTGTAGACGCGGCGCGGAATGGCGAGGCGGACCAGCTCCATCTTCGCGGGCGCTTCGCTGCCGTCCGGCTGGCGCCCGAACATGACGGATCCGATCTCGCAGCTGCGGATGCCGCCGATCACGTACAGCGCGACGGCCAGGGCGTGGCCCGGGTAGGCGAGCGGCGGGATGTGCGGCAGCAGGGCCTTTGCGTCCACGTAGACGGCATGCCCGCCCACGGGACGCACAATGGGAACGCCCAGGTCGAGCAACGCCTCGCCGAGGTACCGGGTGGAAGCGAGGCGGTATTCGAGGTAGTCCTCGTCGGTGATCTCCTGCAGCCCCTGCGCGATGGCCTCCAGGTCGCGCCCGGCGAGGCCGCCGTACGTGGGAAACCCCTCGGTGAGGATGAGTTGATTGCGGGCCTCTTCGGCCCAGACGTCGTCGTTGAGCGCGATCCAGCCGCCGATGTTCACGAGCGCGTCCTTCTTGGCGCTCATCGTCATGCCGTCGGCGTGGGAAAACATGTCCCGAACGATGTCGCGCACCGGCATGTCGGCGTACCCCTCCTCCCGCTGCTTGATGAAGTACGCGTTCTCCGCAAAGCGACAGGCGTCGAGGATGAGCGGAACATCGTGGGCGTCGCACAGCGCCTGGGTGTCCGCGAGGTTCGCCATGGAGACCGGCTGCCCGCCGCCGGAGTTGTTCGTGACGGTGAGCATCACCACCGGTACGTGCGCGTCGGACTCGAGCACATCCGCCAGGCGGTCGAGGTCGATGTTGCCCTTGAACGGATGCGTGCTGGCGGGATCGAGCCCTTCCTCGATGAGCAGGTCGACCGCCTCGGCGCCCGTGGATTCGATGTTGGCCCGCGTGGTGTCGAAATGCGTGTTGCTCGGGATGGTCGCGTCGGGCCCGGCGACGATGCCCATGAGAATCCGTTCGGCGGCGCGACCCTGGTGCGTGGGGATCACGTGGTCGAACGGCATCAGGTCGTTGACGGCCGCCTCAAACCGAAAGTACGAAGGCGAGCCCGCGTAGCTCTCGTCGCCCTGCATCATGCCGCTCCACTGCCCGGCGCTCATGGCCGAGGTGCCCGAGTCCGTCAGCAGGTCGATGATGACGTCGTCGGCGTGCAGGTTGAAGAGGTTGTAGTGCGCCTCGCGGATGAGGCCTTCCCGCTCCTCCCGCGTCGTGAGACGAATGGGCTCGACCGACTTGATGCGGAACGGTTCGATGATGGTGTCCATGGCAACGAGCGGGAGCGTAGAAGACGAGGGAAAAAGAGCACGAGAGAGACGGTCGGGGGAGCTGTTCCGTGCCCCTCCACGGAGATGGCAACGTATCGAGGCCCGTGGCCAGATGCAACGTGCCGCGCATTTTGGGCCGAAGACGCGGCGGCGGATCTACCCAGCGGGGCGGTCGGTACAGGGGACTGCCTCGCTGCCCGCGCGCATCCCGGCCCCTCGCCCTCTCTGTGAAGGTCGTCCTCATCAGCCTCGCGCTGCTCTTTATTGTCATGACGGTGCTGCCGGTGTTCCGTCATGACTGGTGGGTCATTCGGGCGTGCGACTTTCCGCGTCAGCAGATTGCGGTGGCCGGCGTCCTGATTCTGGGCGGCTACCTGTCGGTGTTCAACACGCACTGGATGGAGACGGTCGTCCTGACGGCGCTGGCGGGGGCTGTGGCGTACCAGGGCTACTGGATCTGGCCGTACACGCCGTATGCGTCGGTGCAGGTGGTGGACGCCCCCGAGCCGCGGCCGGACGATCGGCTGTCGGTGCTCGTGGTGAACGTGTGCGTTCACAACCGCGACGCGGAGGCGCTGGTGCACGAGGTGCGTCGTTCCGATCCGGACCTGCTGCTCGTGCTGGAGGCGACCCCCGACTGGGCCGAGGAGTTGGCGGTCCTCCAGGATGCATATCCGTATGCGGTTGAGCACACGCGGGAGGATCCCTACGGCATCGCGCTGTACGCCCGGTACCCGCTGTCCGACGCGTCGATTCGCTTTCTGGTGGATGACGGCATCCCGTCGGTGCACGCGACGGTGCGCCTGCCCTCGGGCAACGCGGTCCGCTTCTTCGGCCTGCATCCGCGCCCGCCCCATCCCGAGGAAGACCGCGACACGGCGCATCGCGACGCCGAATTGTTGCTCGTGGGGCACGAGGTCGAGCGGCTTCTGGAGGAAGAGAATCAGCCTGTCGTGGTGGCCGGCGACTTCAACGACGTGTCGTGGTCGTACGTCACGCTCCTGATGCGCCGCGTCAGTGGCCTGCTGGATCCGCGGATCGGGCGGGGGCCGGTGAACACCATCCACACGCGCTACCCGTTCGCCCGCTGTCCGCTCGATCACATTCTGCACTCGCCGCATTTTACGCTGGAGACCCTGGAGCGCCGGCCCGACATCGGGTCGGACCACTTCCCGCTGCTGGCCCGCCTGCAGCTGGAGCCGGAGGCGCGGGAGGTGCACGAGCGCCCGTACGTTGACGCCACGATGCGGCAGCACGCCCGCGAGGAAATCGGCAAGGCCGCGTGGCGTTTGCGGCAGGAGCGCAGTGAAAACGGAACGCCGGCCCCCACCACGCCCGCTCCGGCCCCCGACCCCTCCCGCCACCCGTCCTGACGATCTGTCCGCATGCCGCCGTCTGTTTCCGAGGTTCGCGATCATTTTCCCCACGTGCAGCACCACCTGTACGTGAACCACGCCGCGACGAGTCCGCTCAGCCGCCCCGTGCGGGCCGCCATCGACGGCTACCTGGCCGAGCGCCACGGCGCCGATCCGGCGGCGCCCATCGACAACTTCGAGTCCTTCCTGCCGACGATCGTCGAGACCCGAGAGCGGGCCGCACGGGTTCTACATACCGAGCCTGAACGCATTGCGTTTGTCCAGAACACCTCCACCGCGCTCAACGTGCTGGCGCGTGGCCTCGACTGGCAGCCCGGCGACCGCATCGCGATTCCGGATGGCGAGTTCCCGACCAACGTCTACCCGTTCCTCAACCAGCGGCGCAAGGGCGTGGAGGTCGATTTCGTGCCCACGGAGCAGGGCACCTTTTCGGTGGACGACGTGGCGCGCACCCTCCGTCCCGAAACGCGGCTTCTGACCGTGTCGTGGGTGCAGTTTCTGTCTGGGTTCCGCACAGACCTCGAGGCCCTCGGGGCGCTGTGTGCCGAGCGAGACGTCATTTTCTGTGTGGACGCCATCCAGGGACTGGGAGCCCTGACGCTGGACGTCGAGGCCTGCCAGATCGACTTCCTGGCGTGCGGTGGGCACAAGTGGCTCATGGCTCCGCAAGGCATCGGGCTGTTGTACTGCAGCGAGGCGCTGCAGGACGATTTGCATCCGCCCACCGGCTGGCTGCACGGACCGGTGGACTGGGAGCATCTGGACGACTATGCGCTCACGTTTCATCCGGACGCCCGCCGGTTTCGGACGGGGACGCTCAACAATGCGGGTGTGGCCGGGCTCCACGCGGCGCTGGGTGTGTATCTGGAGGCGGGCCCCGCGTGGTGCGAGACACGGGTGCGCGCCAATGCGCAGACCCTGGCGGACGGCCTGGCCGATCTAGGCTATTCACGGTATGGATCCTCCGATCCATCGCACGGCAGCGGCATCGTCACACTGGATCCCGAGCAGCCGGAGGCGCTGTTCGAGCACCTGCAGGCCCACGGCATTACCGGGGCGCTCCGCAACCGCAAACTGCGGCTGGCGCCGACGTGGTACAACACGGCCGACGAAATGGAGACGATCCTGGAGGCAGTGGCGGGGCGTTGAGGGTTTCGCGTTGTGCGTTGCGGGTTGTGCGTTCGACGTGGAGGAAAGGAGGCACGCATGGACGTCGTCGAACGTCCAGTGCGGAACTCACAATGATTCGAGCGGGCTTTGGACGCCGCGTCCGCCGCGGTTGAGGACGTGGACGTACTTCATGGTTGTGCGGAGGTCCTCATGGCCGAGAAGCTCTTGCACGGTACGGATGTCGTAGCCGTCCTCGATCAGGTGCGTGGCAAAGGAGTGGCGCAGGGTGTGGCAGGTGGCTCGTGGAGTCAGGCCGATCTGCTCGACGGCCGTTTTGACGGCGTGCTGCACGGCGGAGTCGGAGCGGTGATGGCGATGAACGGCTCCGCTCCGAGGGTCGGTTGATCGGCGGGTGGAGGGGAAGACAAACTGCCAGCGCCATTCGGAGGCGGCGTTGGGATATTTGCGCGCCAGGGCATCGGGCAAGTGCACCGTGCCGAACCCTTCGGCGGTATCCTCCTCGTGGAGCACTTTGACGTGACGGAGATGGCGTCGTAGCGGGTCCTGAAGCCGCGAGGGCAGCATCGTGCGGCGGTCCTTGCGGCCCTTCCCGTCTCGAACCATGAGTTCGTCTTGATTGAACCTTACGTCCTTCACGCGAAGGCGGAGGGCCTCCGACAGCCGGAGCCCGCTCCCATAGAGCAGGCATGCGACCCATCGGTTCGTGCCCGACATCGCACTCAGCAGACGTCGTACGTCGGCCCGCGAGAGCACGGTGGGGAGGCGCCGAGGACGTTGGGCCCGCTCGATCGTCCCGATGTCGTCAAGGTCGAGGTGAAGGACCTGGTGGTACAGGAAGACGAGGGCATTGAGGGCCTGGTTCTGCGTCGAGGCCGCCACGCCGCGTTCCGTGGCAAGGTGGTTGAGAAACGCACGAACATCGTCGGCATCGAGGTTGCGTGGATGGGTGGTGTCGTGAAAGTGCACGTAGCGGCGGGTCCACGACGTATACGCCTGCTCGGTGCGATAGCTGTATCCGCGACGGCGACACGTCTGACGAACGCGGTCAAGGAGTTTCGGGGATTGAGCAGACATCGGATCCAACGTCGATTGTGTTTGGAAGACAGGCCACGTACAATATACATACACGAACGTCTGACTGCATAACGCCGACGCCGAACCGCGTTGATGTAGGCCCCTACATGCACTCTCTTGATGTAGGACGCGGGGTCGCCGTAAAGCGTTGGAAGGGTGCTGGTTATGGGTCGTCC
>Ga0207797_1000159_pt1 | contig 48343 bp, 42 predicted proteins | sample PRCRCaboRojoPR_6_FD_187275 | JGI IMG/M metagenome (GOLD analysis project Ga0207797, IMG submission 187275) | Marine sediment microbial community from Cabo Rojo, Puerto Rico - PR CR 10% Liquid 1 (SPAdes) | ecosystem: Environmental > Aquatic > Marine > Coastal > Sediment | place: Cabo Rojo, Puerto... | reverse complement strand
CCCGTCCCTGAATCACCGCGCCGTCAGCGACACGCTGGCGTTCGTGATCACCTTCTCGATCATCATCACGTCGGTCGGCCTCGTCTACGGCGTGGGGTTCACCTCGCTGAACGACATCAGGGAAAACCAGCAGGGTATCAACGCCCAGCAGACGTTCGAAGTGCTGGGAGCGGACATGACCGCGATCCGCGACGAAGGAGCCACCAGGACTTCGGGCCGGATCGAACTTCGCGGCGGGACGCTGACCGTGAACACGACCGCGTACGTTACGATAACGGTCAACGAGTCGGATGGGTCACAATTCGTCTACGACAGGCCGTTAGGCACCCTGATATACCGATCGGACGAAACCACGACCCTGGGAATCGAAGGCGGAGCAACGTTCGGCAAGTACGGATCGAGCAGCGTGATGGATACGGCACCACGGTTGCAGTGTGGCTCCGGTTCCGGGACGACGGTCATCTCGATCGTCGTACTCGAATCCAGTAGCCCGTCGGTCGGGTCCGCCGGGACGGTGGCCATAACGGCCTCGCGGAAGAACGCGACCTTGGTCTATCCCGACCGTATCACGGGGTCCGCCGACGTGGACAACGTGTCCGTGACGGTCAAAGACTCCCCGTTCCAGGAAGCCTGGAACCGGGAATTCGAGGAGCGTTCGGCGTGGGACCGGTCGGGGAACAAATACACCTGCGAGACGGACCGGGTGTTCGTCCGCGTGACCGTGATCGGTATCGAGTTCGAGACGTAACTAGGAGTCTCTGGGGATACTTCCGGAACTGAAGGAGAGAACTCCGAACTTCGGCGAGATGGCGTAAAAGGCCGTCAGCCGCCCTGTTCGTCCTTCTCCTCCACTGTCACGTCGTCGATGGTCACGTCGACGATGTACGTGAGGTCGTTCGTCTCCTGGCTGCGGCCGATCTCTAGCAGCAGGAGCATCCGGCGGCCGTTCGAGTAGTTCACCCCCACGATGGCCTCGTTGCTCTTGAGATCTAAATTCCCGGACTCGTTGTACGGCTCGAGGACCTCCGACAGGTTCGTCTGGAACCACCGGGTATCGCCGAGGTCGTCTTTCACGTCGGCGGTCGAGTTGTCCTCAGTGTACACGTGGATGGCTGACCCGTTAATTTCAGTCTCAGTTCCGTTCGGATCGATTTCCGCACACCGGGTGACGTAGTACTGATCCCCGGTCGTTTTGTTGACCTTCACGTCGCCCGTGAGCTCCCACTCCTTACATTCGTACTGATACGCAGTGAGGTTCAGCGGCTCGCCGTCATCCATACTAAAGGTGAAGCTGAAATTGGCCGGCGTGGTCGGGTCGTTGATGTTGAGGAGGTCGCTGTAGTTGGCGACGTAATCCGACGAACCGGGAATCTGCGGGCCGAAGAGGTTCCCGCCCGTCCCGAGCTGCATCGACGCCGGGTCGTGGACCACTTTCTTTCGACTGGCGATGGATTGCGCGATGTTGCTGAACACCTCCTCGAGTTCGCTCTTGTTAGTGGCGAAGTGGTACTCCCCGCCCGTTATCGTGGCCACCTCTTTCAATAGAGTTTCATTGTAATGGGACGAATCCCCGAATCCAACGGTAAAGATGGTAATGTCGTTTTCAGCGGCCTGCTTGGCACGTTCGATAGTTCTCTCGTCCTGGATAGAATCGTCGTTTTCTCCGTCAGTCAGAAGCAGAGCGTACTGATCTCGATTGAAGTTGCTGGTCAGATCGTAGACACTCAGCATCTTGGCAAGGCCCCGGTTGATGTGGGTGCCTCCACTCGCGCTGATATTGTTCGTATCCAACGTAGCGTTTGCGCTCGAAAAAGTATCAGACAAATAGTACTCGCCACCGATCAGATGATAGGACGATTTCTGGTCATATCCAACGACACCGACCCGGTCCTTCGTGGCGTTCAAATACCCGATAAACAACCTCGATGCACTGAGCATGGCCGTTCGCTTTTCCGTGCCGTTTATCGAATTACCCATCGACCCCGACTCGTCGAGTACGAAGACGGTGTCGATGCCCCTCCTGTATACGTCCGTGTCGACTTCCGTTTCATCCGTTCGCGTGACCTGAACACCGCTATAAAGCGGCACCATCCGGACCGGATAGACGTTCGTGTCGTCGGACTTGTTGATCGTAATACTCGGCACCGAGTCGTTCAGTTCGTAGTGACTCGTATTGCTGAAGTTGACGACCGTGTTCTTGCTCGGGTCCACCGCCTCGGGGAGGTGCGACCGGTTCAGCGTGACGTTCACGGTGTCCCCGCTCCGCGTGACAGTCCCGGCCGGGAACTCGTCCTCCGCGTACCGTTCCCAGCCGTCGGCGAAGTCGCTGGTGATCGAGACGGTGACGTTCTTCGGTTGCGAACATCTGCCGGCGAACAGGATTTCGTCGGTTTCGTTCGGCCCCATCGAGCTCTCGACGTCCTTCACGAGCGTCATCGAACTCGCCGTCTGCCCGGTGATGTTGGTGATCGTCAGGTCCACGGTGCCGTTCTCGAAGGCCAGATCGGGCGGAGAAACGATCCCCACGCCCGCATCGGTGACCCGGAAGGTACCGCCCAGTTCGTACGCGAGCGTCTCGCCCTCCGTCCCGTGGCGGATCGAACTCAGGTTCCTCGCCACCGAACAATTATCGTTTACAGTAACGCTCACATTGCCCTCCCGAACGACCGACAGGCGGTTCGACGTCTCCGTTCGAACGCGAAGGATCGTCCGGTTGTCCCCGTGAGCGACCCGGCCGAAGCTGGCGTCGACGTCCTGCATCTCCTGCTGGAGGCTCTCGGTTTCCGATTGATCCTGGATCGCGCTCTGGACCGACATGGCCCCGACGAGCAGGGCGATTATCGTCACCGTGACGATTCCGACCAACAGCGTATATCCGACGACTTCGGAAACAGCACGCCGATCCCGCCCCAGAACAGAGTGATCGGGGTTGGTCATCGTTCAGGGTATCACTAGATAACGTACTCTCGCAAACTCACTTATATTCTATGGGAGACGGGGAGGTAATTATATGACAAGTTATTGCCAATACTAACGACAGTCCACGGGTGACGATCGACCGTCTAGCGTACCTCGCGAACGCCGACGCTTGGCGATCGTAGAACGAGTCGCGTCCTGTGGCCCCCCGCCGCCCACTCCAAGCACTCGAATTCGTCGCTCAGTCCTCGGCCCAGTCGCCCTGGAACATGACCCGAAGGCCGATCGCGCTCGCGAGCGCTTCGACGACCTCGCGGTACTCGGGTTCGTCCATGTCCGTTCGCAAACAATGCCCGCTCGGGAGTCGTTCGTGGTCGGCCATGGCCGACCCGTCGGGGTGGGTCGGTTCGTGAGCGATCACGGCGCCGTCCCACCCCTCCGGGCTCCAGGGGATGGAGAGCGATCCGAGGAGGTGCCGTCCCTCGTCCAGATAGGCGACGGTTTGGACGAGGAGCTCCGACAGGGACGCGGCCTTGACGGCCCCGATCGAGGTACCGCCGTCGAAAAACCGGACGATGTACTCCTGGTCGCCGACCGACCGTGCCGTCCTCGAACCCGACCGGGGCTCCCGGTCACTGGGCGGGGAACTCACCGACGTGGCGTCCGCTGTTTCCCCGGCCGAGGGCCCCGACGAGTGTGGCTCGTCCGAGGCCCCGCCGTCCCCCTTCGCCCCCGATCGGCCCTCGGCGTTCGTCGCGGGTGGCTCCCCGTCCCTTCGGTCACGACGGTCGCCACGGAGGTCCGCGGCGAACTCGTCGACGAATTCCCTGGCGGCGACGGCCGCGTCGGAACGCAGTTCCTCGCCCGTCACGTCGGCCAACCGGTCCGCGAGGTCGGCGGCGATTTCGCCACGTCGTTTGGCCAGGCGCTCCGCCGCCCGACGCCGCTTCGCCTGTCGCGTCGTTTCCCGCTCGACGACGGCGTCCCGGTCGTAGTAGGAAACGACGTCGGGATGATCGGGGAGTTCCTCGAGCGGGAACTCGGCGACGTCGAGCGATCCCTCCACCGACGCGACGAAACAGTAGCGACGTCCGTCGAGGAGGACCCCAAGTTCCACCCCGGCAGCCCGCATCGTCTCCGCGAACCGGCGCGCGTCCGCCCGATCGATCGAGGCGGACGGGGCGACCGTTTCGACGAAGACGCTGGGGTCGTCCCCCCGACCGAGGGCGAACCCGATCACCTCGTCATCGAACCGGTAGCCGGCCTCGACCTCGGGACCGTGCACGTCCCAGTCGAGCGCCTCCAGGAACGGCTGGGTGATGCGGAGTTCCGCGGTGCGCGTCGACATCCCGGGATCGGCGTCCAGCGCCGAGCGCGCGTGATCGACGAACGCTTCCAGCGTGGCCGAATCCATCGTCCCGACATACGGGAGGCCGGACTTTGTACCTTTGGTGGAGTCCGCGGAACCGACCGGCGACCGGTCGTGCCGGAGCTACCGTCACTCGATTTGATAGATCCGGAGTCGCCCGTCGAGGATCTCGAACTCGGACTTGAGCATCGGCGGGATGGTCTCCGCCTTGCCGATGACCAGGTACCCGTCGGACCGCAACGAGCGGGCGACGGTCCGAAGGATCGGCTCCTTGTACTCGTTGTCGATGTAGATGAAGAGGTTCCGGCAGAGGACGAGGTCGTATCCGGACTTGGGCTCGTCGTTGATCAGGTCGTGGCGTTCGAACGTGACGTGCCGGCGGACCGGATCCCGGACGCGAAACCGGTCGCCGTCCTGGTCGACGTAGCGGTGATACGCCGAGAGGAACTCGAGTTGTTCCCCGACGTCCACCGTCCGACTGCTCTCGTAGACGCCGTCGCGGGCGGTCTCCAGCGCCGATTCGTTGATGTCGGTCGCGAGGACCCGGAGTTTCTCCTCGTCGATCCGTGGGTCGTCGTGGGCGAGCATGGCCAGCGAATACGGTTCGCGGCCGTCGGCACACGCCGCGCTCCAGGCGTGGATCTGGCGTTTCCGGTCGGAAACCTGTCGGAGGAGCCCGCGGATCCCCTCCCAGACGTCCGGGTTCCGGAAGAACCCGGTGACGTTGATGCTGAGTGCGTCCAGCAACGCCTGCCGTTCGTCGGGGTCGGACCGGAGGCGGTCGAGGTACTCCTCGTAACCGTCCGAGCCGGTCCGTCGCATCCGGGACGAGAACCGCCGCTGGAGGTAGCTGTCGTTGTAGTGGCTGGTCGCGAACGACAGTTCGGTCTCGATGAACGCGGTGAGCCGGGCGAACGCGTCGTCGCTCACGCTTCCTCCACTCCTCAGAGTTCCTCCACTCCGTCGTCGCTGGCCGTTCGAATCGTGAGGACGCCGGTCGCGGTGTCGAACTCGACGGTTCGTCCCCTGCCGCCGCCGACGTCCTCGGCGACGATCGGGACGCCGAGCTTCTCGAGTTCGTCCTTCGCGGCCTGGACGTTGCGCCGTCCGACCCCGTCGCCGAAGCTCTCGAACTGGAACATGTCGCTTCCACCCGCGATTTTCGCCTCGACCGACGTGTAGTCGGCGCCCTCCTCGACCATGCGTCTGAGCATCGCCCTGATCGCCGTGTCGGCGAACTTCCCGGGCTTGAGGTCGACGCTGTCGTTCTCGTCGCCGTTGGGCAACATCACGTGGGCCAGCGCACCGACCGTCGCGTCGGGGTCGAACAGCGCGACGGCCACGCAGGACCCGAGGCCGTACGCCTTCAGGGTGAGCCCCTGATCGCTGACGACGAACTCCGAGATGCCAACCTGTACGGGTTCGGTCGTCGGGGTTCCCGGTTCGCTCCCGTAGGTCCTCATGAGTCCTCTTCGATGTCGGTGAAGTCGGCGGTCGTCGGCGTCTCGTCGACCCGCTCGACGTCGAGATCGTTCAGCGCGCGCTCCAGGTCGTCCTCGTCGGGGATGGCGTAGATGTCACAGTCGAACTCGCGCCCTTCGGCCTGAATTTCGGTGTCGAAGACGAACGCGAACTCCTGGTTCTCGCCGAGCTGAATCACGACGGGATCGATGACGGCACTGCCGATGTCCCGCACGAACTCCGGCGTGGAATGGTCGATCGTCGTATCGAGGACGTTCGCCCAGCCGTCGAGGAACCCGCTCGCCATGATGTTGCCCAGTTCCTTGATGGCGCTTTTGCCCATCTCGTCCTCGAAGGGCTCGTCCGGCGCCGTCGGAACCATCGCGTCCACGATCTCCTCCGCGGACGCCTCGTCGAAGAGGAACAGGAGGTACCCGCTCGGGGTCCCGTCGAACTCGAAGGCGACGCCGACGAGCATCTCCGGGGGGATCTCCTCGGGGATGGCCTCGAGGGACACGAAGTTCAGGCGGCGGATGTTCACCGTCGTTTCGATGCCGGTCATCGTCGTCGCGGCGCTGGCCACCTCCTGGGCCCCCTGTTTGGCCATCCGGTCGAACCCGGCGAGTTTGTCGTACTCGATGCCCTCGTGATCGTCGGCCCGCTGGCGTTCGAGGATCCGGGCCATCGAGTCGTGATCCGGGAAGAGGTAGTGGCTGAAACCGATCTCGGTGTCGACGGCCTCGATCCGGCTCTGGAACAGCAGGGCCAGGTCGTCCTCGTCGGGGGCCTCGTCGAGGTCCTCGAAGAACGGGTCGACGGTCGTCCCCTCGATGAAGTCCGGCGTCGAGATGTCGATGACGGTGCCCAGGACGTCGGCCCAGCCGTCGATGAAGCCGTTGTTCATGATCTGGCCGAGTTCGGTCACCGCGCTCCGGGTCATCTCGTCGAACTCGTCGAACTCGTCGGACTCGGACTCGGACTCCGCCATGAGCGTCCGGACGACGTTCAGGGCGCCCTCCCGGTCGAAGACGATCATCGCGTGGCCGTCGAACCCGTTGGAGAGTTCGACCCGGACGCCGACCTTCTCCCGGCCGTCCTCGAAGTCCGACCGGATCTCGGACCCACGCATGAAGTTGAGCTTCGTGACGCCCACACGGGTGTCGACGCCGGTCATCCGGGTCAGCCGGCCCGCCGCGATGCCCGCGCCCTCCCTCGCCATTCGGTAGAACGTGCCGAGCGCGTTGACGTCGAGCTTCATGCGGGCGACGTTTCGATGCCGTTGATCATCTCGACGAACTCTGCGAGGTCCGGGAACGCGTAGATCTCGGCCTGGATCTGGTAGCTCGGGACGGACAGTTCCGAATCGAAGAACAGCGCCAGGTCCTCGCCGCCGAGCCCGGCGGTTCGTTCGACGATCTCCCCGGCCGGCGCGTAGACGAGTTGTGGCGTGGCGACGTCGATGCCCCGCCCGAGGACGTCGGCCCAGCCGTTGATGAAGCCGTTGGCCATCTGGTTGCCGAGTTCCTCGACCGCGCTTCTGGCCATCTCCCCCGACACCGAGGACATGTCGTCGACCATGTCCCGCAGCATCAGGGCCGTCACTTTCTTCGCACTTTCCTCGGGGAAGAGGACGAGCAGGTGGCCGTGTGGGGGTTCGAGCAGCCGAACCCGCACCCCGACGCGTTTGCCGTCGTCGAGTTGGCCCGTGATGTCCTCGATGTCGACGAAGTTCGTCTTCGTCACCTCCATCTTGGCGTCCTCGCCGGTCAGCTTGCCCATGTTGTCGGCGACGCCGTTGGTCCCGACCTTCGCCATTTCGTTGATGAAGCTCAACTTCCGGATGTCGACCATCAGGCGCGTGCGCTCCGTCTGAGATTCGTTCGTGCTCATAGTGTATTCACGTCCAGTATGTTGACCACGTCCCCTTCGCCGAGGACCGTCGCGCCGCTCAGTCCCGGGATGTCTCCGAGAACGCCCTCGAACGGCCGCACGACGACCTCCTGTTGTCCGCGGACCTCGTCACAGTGGATGGCGATCTCGCGAACGTCCTCGCGAAGCTTTACGAGGTTGCCGTCGTCGTTCCGGGTAGCGCCCCGCGTTTCGAGCGTGTCCGCCAACCGAACGAGGGGGTAGGCGTCCCCGCCGTCGACGAGGCACTCCTCCCCGTCGACCGTCTCCACGCGACCCATCCCGCCGATCTCCTCGACCGCTTTCAGCGGCACGCCGAACTCCTCCTCGCCCGACCTGACGAACAGGACGTCGGAGATGGCGACGGTGACGGGCAGGGTCAGGCTGACGGTCGTTCCTTCCCCCGGCTCGCTCTCGATCGACACGGTCCCGCCAAGGGACTCGACCGTCGTCGACACGACGTCCATCCCGACGCCGCGGCCGCTGACGTCCGAGACGTCTTCCGTGGTCGAGAATCCGGGCTCGAAGACCAGATCGTAGAGCTCGTCGTCGGAGGGTTCCTCGGCCACGTCCCTCGAGAGGAACCCCTGGTCGACCGCTTCCTCGCGGAGCCGATCGGGATCGAGTCCCCGCCCGTCGTCCTCGACCTCGACGACGACCTGGTCACGCTGGCGCCGCGCGCGAAGCACGACCGTCCCCTCCGGGTCCTTGCCGGCCGCCTCGCGCTCCTCCGGGGGTTCGATCCCGTGGTCGACGGCGTTCCGAACCAGGTGCATCAGCGGATCGTCGATGTCGTCCAGGATCGACCGGTCGATCTCGACGTCCCCGCCTTCCATCTCGAAGGAAACCCGCTTGTCCTGGTCGCGGGCGATGTCACGAACGGTCCGCGGAAGGCGGTTCGCCACCGTCGACAGGGGCACGAGACGCACGTCCATGACGGTGTCCTGGAGCTCTCCCACGAGATCCTCGAGGTCGTCGATCTCCTGGTCGATGGCGGCGAGCGACTCGCCGGACTCGACGGCCCGACGGAGACGCGCCCGGGTGGTCACGAGGCCCTCCACGAGGTTGAGGAGTTCGTCCACCCGATCGATGTCGACGCGGACGGACTGGGTCTCGTCCGCGTCCTCGCCGTCGCCTTCGGTCACTTCCTCCGGTGGCGTCGGCAGGAGTTCGTCGAGGTCGACGTCCCGATCCGGGAGCTCCTCGGGATCCGACGCCGTCTCGACCGGCAGGCTCCCGGGGACAGGCTGGTCGTCGGCCTCGTCGACCGTGGACGGTCCGGCTCCGGCGTCGGGACCGGATCCGGGTCCGGCGGTCGCCCCGATACCGAAATCCCGATCCAGTCCGTCGAAGTCCGGTTCGGCGCTCGAGGCCTCGAGATCCAGGTCCGCGAACGCCTCGTCGGCCGCCTCGACCTCGGCGGTGAGGTCGTCCACGTCGACGTCGCCCACGGAGGGGCCCGCTTCCTCGTCGACCTCGAATTCCTCCACCTCGACCTCGTCCAGTTCCTCGTCGGGTTCCGCGGGCGCTTCCCCTGCCGAATCGTCGGCAGACCCCGCCTCGGAGGGGGGCGCTGGACCGAACTCGACGGTCGCGTCGACGCCCTCGAAGTCGACCGAATCGAGGTCGGCATCGACGGTTTCCCGGAACGCGTCCTCGGGCGCCGCCGGTTCCCCGCCTGAGTCGTCCGCTTCCGTCCCCTCGACCGGTTCCGCCGGGTCGGCCGCGTCTTCCGGTTCGGCCGGTTCGGTTGCGTCGTCCATCTCGACCGACCCGGTCGACCGTCCCGGTTCCGCCGGTGTTGGGACGTCCCCCGACGGCGTGACCTCCGGCGCGTCCGCCTCCGTCCCGAGGTCGACGTCCGGAGTGAGGTCGTCCGTCGCGCTGAAGTCCGATTCGACGTCCGGGGCCGTCGCGGCGTCCGTCTCCCCCACGGACGGGACGTCCGACTCCGTCGCCGTCTCCGTCTCCCTCTCCACCGGAGTCGAGGGCTCGGGGACGGCTCCCGACGCGGCCATGTCCTCGAAGTCGTCGTACTCCTCCTCGAACGTGACCTCCTCGCCCGTGTCGAAGTCGATGTCGGGTTCGAACCCGGTGGCCCCCGAGGATTCTCCCCCTTCCTGGGCGGTCGTCTCGAGCGGCGGTTCCTCCGCCGGTTCCGGTTCCTCTGCCGGTTCCGGTTCCTCCGCCGGTTCCTCTGCCGGTTCCGGTTCCTCCGCCGGTTCCTCTGCCGGTTCCGGTTCCTCTGCCGGTTCCTCCGCCGGTTCCTCGACGGCTTCCGGTTCCGTTCCCCTTTCGGGCTCCTCCATCGTCTCGGTTTCCGACGCTTCGGCTGCGGACCCGATCGACCCCTCGACGGCGTCCTCCGCGTCCGGACTCCCGTCGACGGCGTCGATCTCGTCGGACGCCACTCCAGTCCCGGCGTCGACCTCCGTCCCGGGTTCGGCCTCCACTTCGGGCTCCGGTTCTTTCACCTCGGCCTCGGGTTCGGCCTCCTCGGGCCCGAGCGCTTCAGCTTCCGTCTCCAATTCGGCCGCGCCCTCGGCCTCGATCCCGGCATCCACCTCCGCTCCGGTTTCGGGTTCCGTCCCCGCCTGGGCGCCCTCTTCCTCGTCGAGGTCGGCGTCGGTCGCTCCGGACTCGCCCGGTGCTTCGGGCCCCGTCCCGGCCTCGACGGCGTCGGCCGCGCCCGTATCCGACCCGGCTTCGACCGCCTCCGACTCGGCCGGCGTTTCTCCCTCGCCGGATTCGGGGTCCGCCGTCACGTCGCGGGCCTCCTCCTCCTCGATGTCCGCGGTGGAATCGGTCGGACCCTCCGACTCGATCGGCTCGGGTTCCCCGGCCGTCGTCTCCGCTGCCCTCTCGGTCGGGTCGGGGGCCTCGCCCCCGGCGGGCTCCGCGCCGGTTTCCGGCGGTTCCGCTTCGTTTTCAGCGGGTGCCCCGTCCGCCCCGTCCGCCGCGTCCGCCGCATCCGCCGCGTCCGCCGCGCCCGTCGATCCGCCCGCCTCAGGGGCGCCGAAAAGCTCGTCCGCGAACGCGTCGCCGTCCTCCCCGTCGGGCGGTTCCGGGGCGGCTGGCTCGCTCGAGGTCGTCACCTCGTCCGGGCCCGCCCCTGCCTCGTCCGGTGGCTCCGCGCCCCCGTCTTCGGGAATCGCTCCCGGGCCGGTTTCGAAGTCCATCCCGGTTCCCGACTCGTCGAGGGACTCGTCGGAAGCCACGTCAACGGCCTCCGGCCCGGAGGGTGCCGCCGGCTCGCCGGGTTCGGGCTCCGTCTCTTCCTCGATGAGCGCCTCCGGGTCGACGCTCTCGATCTGTGACTCCGAGGTGGCCTCCGCCCGGTCGAGCGACGGTTCGGTCGGCGACGAGTCGTCCGCCGGTGCTGTATCGGCTTCCGCCTCCCCCGAGCCGCCGAAGGGGTCGAACTCGTCGTCCTCGAGTTCGTCCTCGTCGAGGAGTTCGTCGAACCCGACCTCGTCCTCCTGGTCGTACTGATCGAACTCTAGGTCGTCGAGCTCGTCCTGCAGTTCGTCGAACCCGACCGGGTCGACCTCCTGCTTGAGCTGCTTGAAGGTCTCCGTCGCGTCGTCGACGACCTCGTCCTCCTCGGTCGTCTCCTCGCCGGTCCCGTCGGTCGGCGGTTCGGCTGCTTCGGAATCGGCCGACTCGGCCGAATCCGCTTCGGCGACGTCGACCGCCGTCGTGGGTTCCTCATCCTTGACGTCGGCGAGCGGATCCGGCGCGTCGACGTCGAGTTCGACCTCCACGCCGTCGAACGTCCCGTGGTCGCCGAGTTCGTCGAAGCCTTCGGCGTCCTGGACGTGTTCGACCATCTCGTCCAGGTCGTCGTAGTCGTCGAACTCGTCCAGGAGGTCGTCGACCGACATGTCCTCGGCCGGCTCGGCACCCGCGGTCGCCCCGGCCCGGTCACCGCCGGCATCGGCATCGACGGCAGCCTCACTCGCCCGGTCATCTTCGGCCGTCCCCCGGGCGCGGTCCGACACCTCGACGATGACGAAGTCCTGCACGGCGTCGACGGGTTCGAGGGCGTTGCTGATCGCCTCCTCCGTGACCGGGGTCCCGAACACGGCGTCGAGGTCGCCCCCGTACTCACCGGCGTCGATCGTCTCCCGGTCGGGGACCGTTCCCAGGAGGTCGAAGGCGTCGATCAACGCCTCGACGACGCGGCGACCGTTGTTCGCCGTTTCGGACGGCTCGATGTCGAGTCGGACGAAATAGACGTTGTGACCGTCGGCGGGCGGCATCGCGGCGTCGATCGCCACATCGATCGCCGAATCGTTCGGGGGCGTGAGGACGTCTTCCGGTGCGAGCGAGTGAAGCTGGTCGATCGTGGCCGACGGATCGCGTTGCGGCTCGCCGTGTCGTCGGATCTCGTCGATCATCCCCTCGAGTTCGTCGACGGCGTCGAAGATCTCGTCCATGAGCGCCGGCGTCACGTCGAGGCGACCGGCACGGATGTCGTCGAGTCGGTCCTCGATGGCGTGAGCGAGGTCGCTCGCGCCGTCGTAGCCCATCGTGCCGCAGTTGCCCTTGAGCGTGTGGGCCATCCGGAACACCTCGTCCATCGCCTCGCTGTCGTCGGGCGACTGTTCCAATTCGAGGAGCGAGTTGTTCAGTCGCGTGATGTTCTCCTCGCTCTCCTGAACGAAGTCTCGCGTGTATTCATCCATTCGAATCACCGTCCGTACTGAGTGCGTCGAGGATTCCGTCGGCGATCTCGTCGACGGGAAGGACCTCGTCCACGGCGCCGGTGGCGATGGCCTGTCGGGGAATACCGAAGACGGGGCTGGTGGCCTGGTCCTGTGCGATCGTGTGGCCACCGGCAGCCTCGATCGCCTCGATCCCCCTCGCCCCGTCCTTTCCCATGCCAGTACAGACGACGCCGACGAGGGGGTCGTCGATCCGATCCGCGGCCGTGCGCATCGTCACGTCGATCGACGGCCGGACTCCGTGAACGCGTCGTTTTTCCGTCAGACGAACCCGGATCCGTCCGTTGACGTAGTGGGCGATTTCCAGGTGGTAGCCACCCTTCGCGACGAGGATCTCGCCGCCGTCGACCCTGTCACCGTCGCTGGCTTCCCTGACCTCGTAGTCGAGCACCGAGTTCAGCCGCGCGGCGAGGCGGTCGGTGAAACTCCCCGGCATGTGCTGGACGACCAGGACCCGGGCGTCGAGATCCAGGGGTAGCCCGGCGAGCACCCGTTCGACGATCTTCGGTCCGCCCGTGGACGCGCCGATCACGACCGTGGGGCGATCCACGAAGGGACGTTCGGCGGCGGTCGGCCGATCGGTCGTCCCCGCCTCGGCACTGGTGGAGATGGCCGGGGACGCCGGTTGCGCCGCCGTCCCTTCCGAGGTCGAGGCGGAAGCGGCGGTGCCGGCGACGCTCGTTGCCGTTTCCGCGGTTCGCTCCCGGGCGATGGCCGTGAGGTCCGCGTCGGCGACGGCCTCGACCGTCTCGACGAGCCGGTCCTCGAGCGACCCGATGTCGACCGAGACCTCCCCGCCCGGCTTGGCCAGGAAGTCGACCGCTCCCTTCGAGAGGGCCTCGAACGTCGCGTCCGCGCCCTCCTTCGTGTGGGCGCTGAGCATGAGGATCGGCGTCGGTCGTCGTTTCATGATGCGTTCGACGGCCTCGATGCCGTCCATCCCCGGCATCGCGACGTCCATGGTTACGATGTCCGGGCCGTGTTCCTCGACGGCCTCGACGGCGCCCTCGCCGTCGCTCGCGCTGTACACCTCGTATCCGTGGTCGGACAGCAGGTTTCCGATGACCGTCCGCATGAACTGGGAGTCATCGACGACCAGGACACTCGTCATGCCGGCACGACATCTTTCAGGGCCTTACGGACGCTGGGTTCTTCGAACGGCTTGGTCACGTATCCGTCCGCCCCGGCCTTGACGGCCAACTTCATCTTCTCGCGCTGGCCGACGCTCGTGCACATGATGACGCGCGAGTCCGGATCCAGCTTCTTGATCGCCGCCGTCGCCTTGATGCCGTTACACTTCGGCATCACGATGTCCATCATGACGATGTCCGGGGTTTCCTCTTTGTACAACTTGACCGCCTCGGCTCCGTTGGACGCCTCCCCGACGATGTCGTACTCCTCTTCGAGGATCTGACGCAGGAGGTTTCGCATAAAATGAGAGTCGTCCACGATGAGCACCTCTGTCGACATCCGGTTGATACACCTATCTACGGTAGACAGAGAGCAAGTATAAATGCTATCGCCCCGTTATCAGGGTTGATAATCGAGAGGCTGCTCGCAATTCTCTCGGCTGTCAATCGGGCAATAATATTCGGCAATAGCGATTAGGAAACCGACTCAGCGGCGACCTGGCCGGAGGCGTCCACCATCGCCTCGGTGTCGATGACGCCGATCCGTTCCGTGACCTCGTCGTCCTCGAACCGCTGGACGACGGCGGCGATCAAGTCGTCCGGCCCGTCATACGCGTCGGACTCGACCTCCTCCGGGTGGTAAAACAGGGGAGCGGGAAACGCCTCCACGCCGATCACGCGGTCGACGCGGATGCCGGCGGGCTGGCGGTCCGGCGGCCGATTGAAGATGACCAGCCGTTCGAGTTCCGGGGACGTCGAGGGGGTGGAAGTGACGCCGAAGTGAACCCGCGGATTGATGACTGCCGTGATCTCCCCGCGGAGGTCCACGATCCCCTCGATCGCGTCGGAGGAGAGCGGGACCCGGGTAATGTCGCCCGGTTCGACCACCGTCTTGACCGCCTCCACCGTCGCCGCGAACTCGCGGTCGCCGATCTCGAACACCAGCAACCGTCCGTGCTCTACCTCCTCGTCGTCCCCGTCTTCCCCGCCGTCCTGTTCGTCCGTCGATCCGCCGAAACCGACCCCCGGCATCTCGTCGGGAAACTCGGAAGACATCCGTATGCCCCGATATCACCGCGCGTGATCATGAACGTTGTCCCCGACCCGCTGGATCACTCCCACCGACGTCGCCTCGGTTGCCGTCCACGAAATCCGGGCCGCGATCGGTCCTATCGTCTACGAAACCGTTTGGACTCCGACGATCGATCCCTGAAGTCGGCGGAGGCGCGCGGGTCAACTCAACAGGTTTATTTGCCCGCTGGAGGTACGTGATGGCAGTATGAGCGAGAAGAAAGGTCGAACCGGGAGCGCCGGCCGGTTCGGGGCCCGCTACGGACGCGTCTCCCGCCGACGGGTCGCCGAGATCGAGGAGCAAATGCGCGACGACCACGTGTGTCCGGAGTGCGGCGAAGCCCGCGTCGACCGCAAGGGGACCGGCATCTGGGAGTGCAGCCGCTGTGGCTACCGGTTCACCGGGGGGACCTACCGCCCGGAGACGCCGGCCGGCCGCGGCGTGAGGCGGTCGATCCGCGCCGCCATGGCCGAGGAAGAATGAGCTACAAGTGCTCGCGGTGCAAGCGCGACGTCGAACTCGACGAGTACGGCGGCGTTCGCTGTCCCTACTGCGGTCATCGCGTGCTCCTGAAGGAGCGCAGTCCCGACGTCAAGGAGATCGACGTCGAGTAACCACCGACCGCGGATGGCCGAGTACGTTCACGAAGCCGTTTTCGAGTTTCCCTACGACGACGAGCGGATCGCGACCATCGTCGCCGAAGCCGTTCGACCCGAAGTCGGCGACATCGAGGGCGACCGGACCCGGGCGACCCTCCGCCGACACGGGGACACGGTGACCGTCATCGTCCGGGCGAGGGACCTCACCGCGCTACGGGCCGGGGTCAACACCTGGGGATCGCTCGTGAGCGTGGCCGAGCGGATCGCCCGCGGATAACGCCGTTACGTCGACTCGCCGGCGTCGTGGCCCGATCGCTCGGCACCCTCGTTCTCGCCCTCGACGTCGACCGTTCCGACGATGGCGTCCACGGCCGTTCCCTCCGGCCCCCCGAACGTTGACTCGTCCTCGAAGAAGGAGACGATCCGGTCGGCCATCGCCGCCGCCTCGTCGTCACCCTCGCTGATCCGGTCGGCGACCTCCCGGTAGAGATCGCTCTCCGCCTCGATCTCCTCCAGGATCGGCTGGACGCTCTCGAAGGCCGCCTGCCCCGACGCCGCCTTCCGTGCCAGGTCCGGAAAGCGGTCCCGGATCCGCTCGTGGGTCTCCTCGCTGACCCGCCCGTCGTTCGCGGCGTCGATCAGTTCCTCGGTCGATAGCTCGCCCGGGTCCTCGCCGGCCGCCTCGAGATCCTCACGAACCAGGTCGAGCACGGCGTGGAGCTCCCCTTCGGCCTCGTCCAGGGACGCCGTCCGTTCGTCGACGTACGCGCCAACGCGGTTCTGGGCCCGTTCGACCGTCGAGAGCCGGTCGACGAGCAGTTCCATGAGTCGCCGTTCCTCGCCGGCTTCGATCTCGCGGACCTCGTCGATGAAACTCGCCATTGCTGGCGGTACGCGAGGCGCCCCATTGAGGATTGTGGCACGTCGGGTCGGCTGCCGTCGGGGATCGGCTGCCGTCGGGGATCGGCTGCCGTCGGGGATCGGCTGCCGCTCGGGACGAAAGCGGGGCTTTTTCAATCCAGCCCACTTCCGGCCAGGTATGGCAGCCGGCAATCTACCCCCGGAAGCACAGGAGAAGCTCGAAGAGTTGCAGGACCTGCAGGAAACGGCCCAGCAGGTCGCCGTCCAGAAGAACGAGGCCGAGAACAGGCTGACGGAGACGAAAAACGCCCTGGAGGAACTCGAGGAGATCGACGAGGAGACCGCGATGTACCGCGAGGTCGGCGAACTCCTCGTCGAAACCGACTACGACGAGGCCCAGTCGGACCTCGAGGAGACGAAGGACAACCTCGAGATCCGCGTCGAGACTCTCGAAAAACAGGAGGAGCGGGTGCAGGAACAGTTCGAGGAGCTCCAGGAGGAACTCGAGGAAATGCTCGGCGGCATGGGCGGTGGCGGCCCGATGGGCGGCGGCATGGGCGGCCCCGGCGCCGGCGGCGCGTAAGCGCTTCCGATGCCGACCGACCGGGAGGTCGTCGAGACGGCCGCCAGCGCGGCGGCCGACCTGATCTTTGACCGCATCGACCGATCGGACGTCGAGGATTACGACGTCACGGTCTCGTTCGAGGAGGGGATCCTGGACGTGGACGTCTACGTGCTCGCCCCGGACTCGGCCGCGGACGCCGATCGGGTCGCCGAGGACGCCGCGCTGGCGGCCCGCCACGCCGTCGACGACCTGTTCGACGACGAGGAATGAGGGATCCCGGCCGACGCTGACGCCGGGGTCACGCGGCCGTCACGAGGAAGATCAGGATACTCAGGACGAGCACGGCGAGCGTCACGACCACGGCGAGGGGGCCGCCCATCGAGACGACGGCGTTGGCGTGGCTGGCGAGGGTTTCAGTGCGATCGTTTCCGAACACCGTCACCTCGGCGCGTTCGCTGGCCATGCCGGCCTCGACGGGTTCGCGGTCCTCGAGTGCCGTTTCGACGAGGTCGTCGATCAGGGCCACGAGGCGATCGACGTCGATTTCCGCGCCGACCTGGTTCTCCGACTGGACGGTATTGACGATGTGCGTGTCGGTCGTCATGACCTCGGACTCGTCGACCCGGTCGCCGAGCGTGGCGACGATCCGGTCGCGAACGCCAGGCTCCATGTTGTTGCCGTCGACGAGGACGTAGGCGGTCGTCTGACCGTCGACGTCCAGCACCGCGACGCGGACCCCCAAGGGACCGACGCCCTCCGCCGGAGTCCAGTCCGTTTCGTCCCAGGCCGTCCCCAGTTCCATCGACCCACGTTCGGCGGCCGCCAGGCCGGCGGCCGCCGTGCCCGCAGCCTGCAGCATGTCGAACGAGCGGGCGCTCCCGGGCACGACGTGTCCGAGGTCGCCCGGCGTCAGCCCGTCGTTGCAGTTGTGTGCGTCCACCAGGAGCACGTCCTCGAACTCGCCCGAGCGGGCCTCCGCGGCTGCCGAAAGGCCGACGCCGTACTCGACGTCGTCCGCGCAGTTCGGCGCGAACGTCGTCACGAGGACGACGTCGTCGCCGAATGCCTGTCCCAGCATTTTCGCCTCGCCCTCCTGGACGCGGAGGCTCTCGCTCGCCCGTTCGTGGTACTCGATCCGATCGTATGCTCGGTCGGCCGCGTCGATGATCGGGTCGATCTCCCGTTCGGTGACGAGGTTGAAGTCGTGGCCGGCCGTGGCGTGCGGGGGGAAGGCCAGCCCGTCGGCCCGTTCCGCGACGCGTTTCGGGAGATTTCCGCCCCCGATCTCGCCCATCGGCCCCGGGTGGATCATCGGCAGGACGAACCGGGCCTTCTCGGTGCCGTCCGGCCGGCGGAACGCCAGCACCGTCACGGGAACGATCGCCTCCTCGCCGATGGTCTCGAAGAACTCCTCGAGTTCGTTGGATCCCTCCGCGACGTGACCGATGAACCCGCCGACCAGGTCGAGGGCGCTGATCCCGAGGCTCCGTTTCCACGGACGGTCGATGACCCGCAGGTAGATCACCACGGCGCCGGTGTAGATGAGACAGAGCACTACGAGGACGACGAAGTCGCTGGGAATGATGGCCGTCGTCGACGCGATTTCCGCCGGCCCCTGTTCGGCGCGGGAGAGGTACGCCCGCAACAACGGCTCCACCCGCAGTAGCGGCCCCCCGAGTTCGAGGTACCGCATCGTCCCGCTGTAGACGAACAGCAGGACCGCGGCGACGACCGTCTGCAGGCTGGCGGGGATCATCGCGATCCGGGCGGGGTGACCCGAAACCGCGATGATGACGAGCAGTCTGAGCGCGAGAATCGAGGCCAGCCCCACGAACAGGGCGTCGAAGACGAAGTTCTGCCCGAGCGGCGTGAGCAGGGCCACGAAACCGGCGGCGGCCAGCAGGACGACCACGATCAACTCCCCGACGAGCGCGAGTAAGGACGACCGGTTGGGGGTGAGTTGCCCACCGAGGTGCCGATCGAGTCCGGAGGTGAGGAAACCCGCCACCACCGTCGGGATGCCGATGAAGAAGACGCCCTGCCACAGGTCCTCCAGCAGGAAGCCGCTGTCGAACGCGCCGACCCCGGCCACCGCGGCAACCCCCACGGCGTACGCCAGACTCGTGTACCACCGGGGCGTATGGAAGATGTATCGCGACATACTGGCGAGGTTGCCCTGGGTCTCCGTCATCGTTAAATTCCTCTCGGTCCCACGCGATAAAAGTAGGGTTACCGCTCGCAGATCGCCCGGAAGTTCTCGAACACTTCGGTGCCCTCCTCGGTGTGAGCGACCTCGGGGTGCCACTGGACGCCGTAGAGGTCGCGGTCGACGTCGCTCATCGCCTCGACGTCACAGACGTCACTCCGGGCCGTCAACTCGAAGCCCGGTGGAAGTTCCCTCACCTCGTCGGCGTGGCTCGCCCAGGTCCGGGTCTCGGGCGCCAGCGAGCCGACGAGCGGATCGTCGTCGTCGACGATTTCGACGGTGACGTCGGCGTACCCGCCGTAGTCGCCGGCGCCGACGCTGCCACCGAGATCCTGGGCCATGAACTGCATGCCGAGACAGATGCCGAAGACGGGGACGTCCATCTCCAGGTAGTCCGAGCAGCGACCGACGTCCTCGATCGACGGTCCCCCCGAGAGGACGAGTCCGTCGGCGTCGATGTCCGCCGGCGGCGTCTCGTTGTCGACGATCTCGGTCTCGACCCCGAGTTCCCTGAGGGCCCGGTGCTCGAGGTGCGTGAACTGTCCGTTGTTGTCGACGACGACGATCCGGGTCATTACCGGCACGTACCGGACCGGTCCTCAAAAACGGCCCGGTGTGGACCGTCGACGGCAACCATCGGGCAGGGTACACCCCTCCGCCGGTCCGAAACTTCCGGTTCCGCGGGGCCGGGTCGTGGGTCTCGTGCACGTCGACACGGGGGCTATTCCCTCCTCCTTGGATTTCGCGTTAGGTATTATATGGCACGTCGTCAAGTTACGACCGGTAAGCGGGAGTACCTCGGAGCGAGACATTAGTATGAACGTTCAACTCACTATCAACGGCGAACCGGAGACGTTCGAGGTGACGGACTCGGACACCCTGCTCGACGCGTTACGTCGGAACGGTTACACCGGGACGAATCGCGCGTGCGACGACGGCGAATGTGGGATGTGCCGGGTCCTCGTCGACGGGGACCCGACGGAAGCCTGCGACGTCGCCGTCGCGGAGATCGAGGGAGCGGCCGTCGAAACCATCGAGGGCCTCGGGACCCAGAAGGATCTCCATCCGATCCAGGCGGCGTTCGTCGACAACGCGGCCGTCCAGTGTGGCTACTGTACGCCCGGCATGGTCATGACCGCGAAGGCGTTCCTCGAGGAGAACCCCACACCGACGGAACCGGAGGCCCGCGAGGCGATCGACGACGTCCTCTGTCGGTGCACCGGGTACGAAAAGATCGTCGAGGCAGTCCTCGACGCCGCCGACCGGATGAACGCCGAACGCGTCGCCGCCGACGGCGGATCGACGGGCGATCCGCCCGAAAGTGGGTCGATCGACGGGGGTGGATCGACGTGAGCAAACAGCGACCGCCGGAACCGTCCGAGGAAACCGCCCGCCAGGAGGAGTTGGACGTCGTTTCGGACCGACGTCCGAAGCTCGACGCCCGGAAACTGGTCACGGGGGACGTCAAGTACACGGCGGACTACGAGTACGACTTCCGCGACGTGGCGACGGGGAAGATCCTCCGGTCGGAGATCGCTCACGGCGACGTGAAATCGATCGACATCGAGGCTGCGGAGGCGATGGACGGCGTGTACGCCGTCCTGACGCCGTGGAGCGAGGAGGTGCCCGATCGACCCTACACCTCGGCCGGACAGTCCTATCCCGAACCGTCGCCGTACGACATGCGGGTCCTCCGGGAGACGGTCCGGTACGTGGGCGACCCGATCGCCGCCGTCGCCGCCGAGGACGCGGAGACCGCCGAACGGGCCCTCGAGCGGATCGACGTGGAGTACGAGGAACGCGAACCGCTGCTCGACTTCCACCGGGCGATGGACCCGGACGCGCCGCAACTCCACGACCCCGACGAGGTCGAGAACAAGCAGGTCGGCCACGACTACGAGCGGAACCGCGAGATGCACGTCGAGGGCGAGATCGGCGACGTCGAGGCCGCCTTCGACGCGGCCGAGGAGCGGGACGACGCGGTGGTCGTGGAGGGCGAGTACGAGGCCCAGTACCAGTCCCACTGCATTCCGGAACCGCACGCGACCCTGGCCTACACCGACGAGGACGACCGGTATCACCTGATCTCCAGCACGCAGGTGCCCAACCACGTCCGCCGGCAGGTCGCCCAGCTGTTCGACGTGCCGATCAGGGACGTGCGGGTCACGAAGCCGGCCCTGGGGTCCGGGTTCGGCGGGAAGCAGTCGATGCTGCTCGAACCCGTCGCGATGGCGCTCCACCGGGCGACCGGCCGGCCGGTCATGGTCGAGATGACCCGCGAGGAGGAGTTCACCGCGATGCGGTTCCGCCGCGAGGCCGCGGTCGAACTCAGGACGGCGGTGACGGAGGACGGCGAGATCCTGGCGACGGAGTTCTACGCCCTCGGTAACTCCGGGGCGTACGGCCCGCACGGGCTCACCGTCACGGCCGCCATCGGGAAGAAGCCGCTTCCGGTCTATCCCCGGGTTCCGAACGTGCGGTTCGCCGCCGACGCGGTCCACACGAACAAGCCCGTGCCCGGCGCCCAGCGCGGGTACGGAAACCCGCAGGGGACGTGGGCGCTCGAGAGTCACCTGGACGAAGTCGCCCACGAGATCGGGATGGACCCGCTGGCGTTCCGCCGGAAACACCACGCCCGGGAGGGCGATCGGGACGAGATCTCGGCCATCACCGCCGGGGAGGGCGCGGCCCACGTGATCCAGTCCTGCGGGCTCGAGGAGTGCATCGAGCGCGGGAAGGAGGCGATCGGCTACGACGACGTCGAACAGCCCGACGACGAGCACCGCCACCGCGGGATCGGCATGGCCCTGACGAAGCAGGGCAGCGGCGTCGCCGGCGACGAACTCGCCGCGGCGCAGATCAAGATGAACGAGGACGGCTCGTTCGTCCTCCAGACGGGCGCCGTCGACATCGGGTCCGGCGCCGAGTCGGCGATGGCCCGCATCGCCGCCGAGACCCTGGGGTGTGACCTCGAGGACATCGTGGTGGAGGCCGCCGACACCGACACGACGCCGCACGATTACGGCGCCTACGCCTCCTCGACGACCTACATCAGCGGCAACGCGGTGAAGCAAGCGGCCGAGGAGGCGGAGGAACGGCTCCGCTACTGGGGCGCCAAGCTGCTCGACGAACCGGCCGAGAACCTCGAAACGCGGGAGGGCGAGGTCCGAAGCGTCGAGACCGGCGAGAGCGTCACCCTCGAGGAAATCGGGTACGAGTCCATCTACGGCGAGGACGAGCGCGAACACGTCATGGGGCAGGGGAGCTTCTGCACCGACGAGTCGCCCGCGCCCTACGGCGCGCAGTTCGTCGACGTCACGGTCGACGACCGCACCGGCGAGTACGAGATCAACCGGCTCGTCCTCGCGATCGACTGCGGCCGGGCGATCGACCCCGGCGAGGCCGAAGGGCAAGTCGAGGGCGCCCAGCACATGGCCCTCGAGTACGCGACGCGCGACCTCCTCGACTTCGACGAGGACGGCCGGCCGCAGGTGACCGACTTCGACGAATACGGGATGCCGCGGGCGACCGACCAGCCGCCGATGGAGACGATCCTGGTCGAGACCCACGAACCGTCCGGACCCTTCGGCGCGAAGTCCATCGGCGAGGTGCCCACGAACCCGCTCCCGCCGGCGCTCGCCAACGCCGTCCGGCAGGCCGTCGGCGTCCGGGTCACCACCCTCCCGATCACCCCCGAGAAGATCGGGGCGAAACTCGACTAGCGGGGGCCCGGACCGACGGCCCCTCCCGTCCCGTGTGTCGCCGTCGATATCGTCTTCGAGGGTTCCGCTCCGTGGCGAAAAGCCCGCGTCGCGCCGGCGTTACCGGTTTGAGGAACAGTTTCCCCCTTCAGTCAATCCGGCTTCCGGACAGGTAACGACCGTGATAACCAAAAACGACGAGAAATTGTTAGTACGTAGTGATTAATCCCGAATCTATAAATGTGATATATGTGAATGGCGACATATGTCCGAAACTGACACGGACATGGATGCACAGGCAAGTGGCGGGTGGTTCGCGGAGTTTTTCGGGTTCGATGAACACGACACTGACCTCCGAACGGAGATCCTCGCGGGGGTGACCACGTTCCTCACGATGTCCTACATCGTGGTGGTCAACCCCTCGATCATGACGGATCAGCCGGGTGACGGTGGCTTCCAGGACGGCATCGCCATCCAGGGGTACACCCCCGGGGAGGTCCAGCAGATGCTCGCCGTGGTGACGATCATCTCGGCGGCGGTCGCCATCTTCATCATGGCCTTCTACGCGAATAGACCGTTCGGCCAGGCCCCGGGCCTGGGCCTCAACGCGTTCTTCGCCTTCACTGTCGTCGGGGCGCTGGGCATCCCCTGGCAGACGGCCCTGGCCGCCGTCGTCGTGGAGGGCGTCATCTTCATCATCCTGACCGCGGTTGGCGCCCGGAGATACATCATCGAACTGTTCCCCGAACCGGTGAAGTTCGCGGTCGGAACGGGGATCGGGCTCTTCCTGGCCATCATCGGGCTCGAGGAGATGCACATCGTCGTCGACGACCCGGCGACGCTCGTGACGATCGGGGACGTCGCGTCGGACCCGGTCGCGATCCTGTCCGTGTTGGGCCTGTTCCTGACCTTCATGTTGTACGTCCGGGGCGTCCGGGGGTCGATCATCATCGGCATCATCGCCACGACACTCGTGGGGTGGGGCCTGACGATGGGGGACGTAACAGCCGCCGGCGTTCTCGCGCCGGAGGAACTACCCCGGGCACAGTACGACATCACGCCGCTGGCGGGCGCGTTCATCGAGGGCTTCCAGGACGTCGAAGCCCTGTCGTTCGCACTGGTCGTGTTCACCTTCTTCTTCGTGGACTTCTTCGACACCGCGGGCACCCTCACGGGCGTCTCGCAGATCGCCGGGTTCCTCGACGACGAGGGGAACCTCCCGGAGATCGAAAAGCCGCTCATGGCTGACGCGGTCGGGACCACCGTCGGCGGCATGCTGGGCACCTCGACGGTGACGACCTACATCGAATCCTCGACCGGCGTGGAGGAAGGCGGCCGGACCGGCATGACCGCGCTGGTCGTCGGGATCCTGTTCCTGGCGTCCTTGATCATCGTGCCGCTGGCAGCCGCAGTTCCCCTGTACGCCTCCCACATCGCCCTGGTGGTCGTGGGCCTGATCATGCTGACCAACGTGACCGACATCGACTGGGCCGACCGCGCCTACGCGATTCCGGCCGGCATGACCATCCTCATCATGCCGCTCACGTTCTCCATCGCGTACGGGATCGCCGCCGGCATCGTCACGTACCCGATCGTCCGGGCCGCCCAGGGCGAGTTCGACAAGGTGAAGATCGGCCAGTGGATCCTCGCCGGGGCCTTCGTGGTGTACTTCGTCGTCCGTACTGGCGGCGTCTTGGAAGCGACGGTCTGACGGCATCGTACCGCTTCCCGCGGTTTCGGGGTGTTGCTGGGTCACTGACAGAAGGATTAAACGCACTACGCCGTAAGGGATTCTCATGTCCCACTTGGGCGTCGTCCTCACCGGCGGGCCGTTCGACAGCGAACGCTGGCGGACGGCCTACGAACTCGGGCGCGCGGCCCTCGACGGCGGGCACGAAGTGACCTACTTCACGTACCTCGACGGGATCTTCGTACCCGTCGCCGGCCAGCACTTCGCCGAATGCGCCGAGAACGGCCTCTACGACGAGATGCCGACCGAGAAGTTCCAGGAACTGCTCGACGACGGCGCCGAGGTCTTCGCCTGCGGCCTCTGCGTCGACGCGCGGGGCGTTGATGCGGAGACCGACTACCCGGACCGTCTGAAGATCGGCCTGTTGCCCGACCTCGCCGACCTTGTCGGCGAAGCGGACCGGGTGGTGTCGCTATGAGGGGGGCGAGACGATGAAACAGGACGTCGTCGTCCTGCTCACCCGCGCGCCCTACGGTCGGGTTCACGTGCCCGAAGGCCTCCGGGCGGCCCGCGGGGTCGCCGCCGGCTTCGACCACCACGACGTGACCGTGATCTACGTCGAGGACGGCGTCTACGCCGCAAGGGAGGCCGTGGACCGGGAGGCGCTGAACATGGCGCCCCAGGTCGCCGACCTGCACGCCGAGGACGGCCGGATGGTCGTCGACGCGAGCGCCCTGGAGGACCGAAACGTCGACCGCGAGGAGGTCGCGGGGGACGTCGCGATCCGATCGGCCGACGAGGTATCGACCCTGATCAACGACGCGGACGAGGTGTTGACGTTCTAACGATGCTCTACCTGATCGACAAACCGCACGCGGACGTCGGCCTGCGGACGGCCCGGGCGGCGGACGACCCGGTCGTCGTCCTGATCCAGGACGGCGTCCTCCTGGAACCGGCGATCGAGGCAGAGATGTACGCCGTCGAGCGGGACGTGGCGATTCGGGGAGTCGAACTCCCGGAGGGAATCGAACCCGTCGAATACGACCGACTCGTCGAACTCATGTTCCAACACGAGGTGAAGACCTTCGTATGACGCTGTTCGCCGACATCGACGAACTGGTGGCGAGTGGCGAACCGGTGGCCGTCCTGACCGTCGTCGGCAAGGAGGGCAGCGCCCCCCGCGACGTCGGGGCGCGGATGGCCGTCACCCGCGACCGCGAGGTCGGAACCATCGGCGGCGGAACCGTCGAGGCCCTCGCCGTGGAGGAGGCCCGAAAAGTGCTCGACGGGGAGGCCGAGCCGGGGGTCCGGACCTACGAACTCCGGCCCGGCGGCAACACCGGCATGGTCTGTGGCGGGTCGATGGACGTGTTCGTCGACCGCGTCCGCGGAAGCCGCCGGGTGTTCGTCGCGGGCGGCGGCCACATCGCGGCCGACCTGGCGCCCCTGGCCGAGGGGCTGGGCTACGAGACGACCGTCGTCGACGACCGCGAGGACCTCGCCGACGACGACCGGTTCCCGGACGACACCACGGTCGTCCACGGGGACTACTACGAGGACCTCGTGGACCGGGGCATCACCGAGGAGTCGGCCGTCGTCGTGGCGACCCGGAGCGGCACCTTCGATCAGCAGGCGGCCAAGGCGGGCCTCGAGGCCGGGGCTGGGTACGTCGGGATCGTCGCCAGCGAGGAGAAGACGGCGCACGTGATCGAAGGGCTGCGCGAGGACGGGTACGGCGAGCGCCAGCTCGCCAGGATTCGGGCGCCCGTGGGGCTGGACCTCGGCGGAGGATCGCCCTCCGCCGTCGCGCTGGCGATCCTGGCGGAAATGCAGCGGGACTTCTACGACGCCTCCGGCGAGCGGGCGACGGCCTTCGCGCTCGACGACCTGGCCGTCGTCCGGGGCGGAGGGGACCTCGGCTCCGGCGTCGCATACCGACTCCACCAGGCCGGGTACCCGGTGATCGTGACGGACGTCGAACGGCCGACGGCCGTCCGCCGGGCCGTCGCCTTTGCCGAGGCCATGTACGCGGGCGAGACCGAGATCGAGGGCGTGACCGGCCGCCGCGTCGAGGACGTCGACGAAGCGATCGCTATGCTCCGCGAGGACGCGATCCCGGTCCTGCCCGACCCGGACGCCGACGTGGCCGACGAACTGGACGCCGCGATCCTGGTCGACGCCATCATGGCCAAGGGGAAGTTCGACACGGGAACGCGACGGGAGGACGCCGACGTCGTGGTCGGCATGGGCCCCGGCTTCACCGCCGGCGAGGACGTCGACGCGGTGGTCGAGACGGACCGGGGCCACGAACTCGGTCGCGTCTTCTACTCGGGGACGGCGAGCGAGTACGACGGAACCCCGGGCGAACGACGGGGGTACACCCACGAACGCGTCGTCCGAGCCCCGACGTCGGGCCGGTGGGAGACCGCGACCGAACTGGGCGCGATGGTCGAGGCCGGCGACGTCGTCGGGTACGTGGACGGCGAGCCGGTCACCCCCGAGATCGACGGGCTGGTGCGAGGCCTGGTCCACGACGGCGTCGAGGTCGACGACGGAGCCAAACTCGGCGACGTCGATCCCCGCGGCGAGTCGGTCGACCACACGAAGATCTCCGACAAGGCGCTCGGCCTGGGCGGCGGCGTCCTCGAAGCGGTGCTTCGACTGTCCTGACGCGGTCCGCGTCCCCTCCTTGCCTCCGGACGAAGTGGCTCAGATTTCCTCGAGGGTCGGATCGGCGAGCGTCACGTCCGGCGGTTCGGTGACGCGTCCGACCTCGCGGTAGAAGATCCCGCGGTCGTCGAGGGCGGCCTCGAAGTCCGCGCCGCCGTGCGGGGCCACGGCGACGAGGAGGCCGCCGCTCGTCTCGGCGCTCTCGCCGTCCAGGAGGCCGTAGCCGAACAGGTCCGAGAGCGGCGGCGTGCCCGCGATCACGGGCAGGTGCGTGAGTTCGATCCCGACGCCGGCGTTCGCGGCCAGGTGTTCGGCCTGGCCGAGCAGGCCGAACCCAGTGACGTCCGTGGCTGCGGTGACCGGCGCCTCGCGGAACGCCTCGGCGGCGCCCCGGTTCGGGGTCGTCATCCACCCGAGCGCCGCCTCGCCGATCTCCGGGATCGAGCGGTCGGTCGCCCCCCGGACCGTGTCGCCGAACTCCCCCGACCGGACCCGGAGCGCGCCCATCGCGGGCTGGGTCCCGAGGGGTTTCGTCAGGTAGAGGCGGTCGCCCGGCGTGGCCCCCTCCGTGGTCACCAGGTCGTCGGGGTGCGCGGTCGCGGTGACCGCCGCGCCGGCCAGGGGCCAGGGATTGAGCACGGAGTGCCCCCCGGCGACGACGCCGTCCACCGAGGCCGCCGCGTCGGCGATGCCGTCGAGAATCGCGGGCGCGGCGTCGGTCAGTTCCCGTGGCAGGCCGAGGACGACCAGGAAGGAGAGTTCCTCCGTGGCGCCCTTCGCGAACGCGTCGCTCGCCGCGTTGCAGGCGGCGACCCGCCCGTACGCGTAGGGATCGTCGACGATCGGCGTGAAGAAGTCGATCGTGGAGACGGTCGCCCGGTCGTCGGTGACGGTTCGGGCGGCGGCGTCCTCCCCGACGCCGAAGAGGAGTTCCGGCCGGTCGGCGTCGAGGCCGGTCTCGGCGAGGAGGCTCTCGAGGTCGCTCTGACCGATCTTGCACGAGCAGCCGTGGAGTTCCGCGTACTCGGTGAGTTGCGGTCCTCGATCAGGGCTGGCGTCGGCCGGGTCGGCCCCGATCGGTTCCGAATCACGGTCGCCACCGGCGTCCTCTCCGGCCATGTCACTCTCCCGTCGTCGGACCCAGGGCCTCGTCCGGGATGGTGATCCGGAGGGTGAACGACTCGCCCTCGTCGGAGTCCGGCTTGCTGACCCCGTACCCGTGCTTCTCGCAGGTCCGCTGGATGTTCTCCTCGGCCGGCGGGTAGTCCCCCGTGACCACGAGTTCGTCGCCCGGTCCCAGTTCCTCCAGGGAGTCCCGGACCATGAGCGCCGGGCGAGGACAGACCTCCCCGGTGACGTCGATTTCCTCCCGCATAGTGTGTGGACCGTTACGACCGAGCACGCATAACCCTGGCGGAGAACCCACCGATGGCGTCGCGTGTGGAGCGCCCACTCCGGCCGACCCGTGGACTGATGGTCGTGACGGCGCAAGTAACGGTATGGACCTGGAAGGGGCCCTCGACCTGGCGACCCCCGAACTCGTCTCCTTCGTCGGCGCCGGCGGAAAGAAGACGGCGATGACTCGACTGGTCTCGGAGGGCCGCGGCCACCGGCGGATCGGGTACACGACGACGACACACATGCCCCCGCCGGGTCCGGAACTCGTGGTCGGAGACGTCGACCGGGTCGAGGCGGCCATCGAAGACCGCCTGGCCGCCGACGCGCCCCTCGCGTTCGCGAGCGAGTACGTCGAGGATCCCGACAGGGTCGACGAGAAGGTCCGGGGGTTCGAACCGGACGAGGTCGATGCGCTCTACGCTGCCGGTCACTTCGATCGACTGCTGGTGAAGGCCGACGGCGCGCGGATGCGCGAGTTCAAGGCCCCGGACGTGGACGAGCCGCCCGTTCCGACCGCCAGCACCGTGGTCGTTCCGGTGGCCTCGGCACGCGCCATCGGGACCGTCCTCTCGGAGGCGGTGGTTCACCGGCCGGAGCGCGTCGCCACCATCGCGCCCGTCGGCGTCGGTGACGTCATCACGCCCGACGTGGTCGGCCGCGTCCTGGCGAGCGAGTCGGGCGGGTGCAAGAACGTGCCCGAGGGCGCCAGGGTCGTTCCGATGATCAACAAGGCCGACGACGGGGGCGACCACGAACGGGCGCGGCAGGCCCTCGAGATCGCGTTCGACCTGACCGACCGGTTCGACCGCGGCCTCGTCACGTCGTTCGAGACCGGGACGATGACGGTCGTTTCGGCCTGACGCGTTCGGGGGTGTCGATCGCCGTTTCAGGCGATCACGTCGACGTACTCCATCGTCCGGACGTCCACCAGGCCGTTGTTCGTGATCCGATACTCGGGGATGACCTCCAGCGGGAGGAAGGACAGTTCCATGAGCCCGGCCTCGGCCTCGACCCCGATGGCTTCCGCGGTCGCCTCGACCTCACGGAACCCCTCGGCCACCTCGTCCAGGGGCCGATCGGCGATGAGGCCGGCCGCGGGGAGGGACAGCGACGTCAGAGCGTCGTCGATGGGATCGTACGCCGCCACGCCGCCATCGATCTCGCGGAGGTGATTCGCCACGGTCGCCATCGCCTCGACGGTCGCGCCCGCCACGACGAGGTTGTGCGCGTCGTGGGCGATGGTGCTCCCGATGGCGCCCCGGTCCAGGCCGAGGCCGTGGACGAAGCCTCGGCCCACGTCCTTCGCCCCGGAGTGACGCTCGGCGACGGCGATCGGGAGGACGTCGTCCTCCAGGTTCGCGCGGAGGTACCCGTCCTCGACCGGGACGGTCGCCTCCATGGCTGCCGTCTGCAGGCCGCCCAGCGAGTCGACGACGCGGACGGACACCGAACCGTCGGCCCCGTCCGGGGCCTCGATGGCGAAGTCGTCCGGATCGAGGGACGGGACGCGAACGGTGTCGGTGTCGAGCGCCGTCGCCGGCGGTTCGCCCGTCCCCTCGGTCGGATCGACCTCGCCCTCGATCAGCACGTGCTCGACGTCCCAGGACTCCAGATCCGAGAGGAGCACGAGGTCGGCGGGCGATCCGGGCCGGACCCGGCCGAAGGGCAGGCCGTAGCTCTCGGCCGTGTTGAGCGATCCCATCTGGACCGCAGTCACGGGGTCGACGCCCTCGCGAATCGCCTTGCGGACCGCGAAGTCGACGCCGCCCTCCTCGACGATGTCCACCACGTCGCGGTCGTCGGTACAGAGCGACAGGTACCGCGAGTCGACCTGATCGACCAGCGGAACGAGGTCGGCGAGGTTCTTGCTGGACGACCCCTCGCGGAGGTAGACGCGCAGGCCGGCGTCGGCCTTCGCCCGGGCCTCCTCCAGGGTGATGCTCTCGTGGTCGTTGTCGAGGAACCGGGCGGCTTCCTGGAGGTCGTCGCCCCGAACCTGGGGCATGTGGCCGTCCACGGTCATCCCCCGGTCGCGGGCCGCCCGGATCTTGGCGTGGACGGTTTCGTCGCCCGCGACCACGCCGGGGACGTTCATCACTTCGCCCAGCGCCACGACCGACCCCTCGTCGAGGAGTCGCTCGACCGCGTCCGGGCCGACGGCCGCGCCGGCGTCCTGGAGCGGCGAGGCCGGGACGGAGGACGGGGCCGTGAACCGGACCTTCAGGGGGGTGTTCCCCGCGTCCTCGACGGCCGAGCGCACGCCCGCCTCGCCGAGCACGTTCGCGATCTCGTGGGGATCGTGGATCACGCCCACCACCCCTTTCGGGACGACGGCCTGGCCGTATCGGGGTGGCGTCACCATGCTCGACTCGATGTGGACGTGGGCGTCGATCAGGCCCGGCGCGACGTACCCGGTCTCGATCTCGCGCTCGGCGTCCCGCTCCGCGAGGGCGACGATCTCGCCGTCGTCGATCGCGACCGCCGCGTCCTCCTCAAGACGGCCGGTGTGGACGTTGACGAGCGTCCCCCGGACCAGCAGGTCGACCGTCACGCTGCTCCCTCCCCGGTCGAGAGGTCCAGGTCGATCTCTTTGGCCTCCCGCCGGATCCGGTCCGCATCGACCGTCGTTACCTCGCCGTCGGCCATGAGGACGTTCCCGTCGACCATCGTGAACTCGACGTCGTCGCCGCGCGCGGAGAACACGAGGTGCGAGAGGACGTCGTGCAGCGGCGCCGCCCGGGTGACGGCGGTCGTGAGCCCGATGACGTCGGCCTTCCAGCCCTCGCGGAGGGCGCCGACGCGCTCGAACCCGGCCGCCTCCGCCCCGTTGAGCGTCGCCATCTCGAAGACGACTTCGGCGGGCGTCGCCGTCGAATCCAGTTGCTCCACCTTCTGCAACAGCGACGCCCGACTCATCTCCGAGAACGGATCGAGCACGTTGTTGCAGGGCGGGCCGTCGTTCCCGAGGGCGACGTTGATGCCCCGCTCGAGATAGTCCACGACCGGCGCGACCCCGCTCGCGAGCTTCATGTTCGAAGAGGGGCAGTGTGCGACGTGGGTGCCGGTCTCGGCCAGGACCTCCCGTTCGCTCTCGTTCGTCCAGACGCAGTGGGCGAGGACGACGTCCTCGCCGGTCAGCCCGACCTCGTCCAGCCAGTGGATGTTCCGCATTCCGGTGTCGTCCTCGACGGTCTCGATCTCGTCCCGGTTCTCGCTCGCGTGGGTGTGGATCCGGACGCCGTCGTACTCGTCCGCGAGGCGGCGACAGCCCCGGAGGCACTCCTCGCTACAACTCACCGCGAACCGGGGCGTGACCGCGTACCGGATCCGGTCGTCGTAGGCGCCGTGGTACTCCCGGATCAGGCGTTCGGACTCGTCGAGGGCCGCCCGCGTGTCCTCCAGGAGCCCGTCCGGCGACCGCTGGTCCATCAGGACCTTCCCGATGCGTGCGCGAACGCCCATCTCGCCGGCGACCTCGATCGCTTCCCCGGCGTGCGCGACCGAGAGGTGATCGATCGCGGTCGTGGTGCCGTTCTCGACGAGTTCCAGGTAGCCGAGTTCGGCCGCCAGCCGCATCTCGTCGGGCGAGAGGTTCGCCTCCATCGGGAGGACGTGATCGAACAGCCAGTCCAGGAGCGGCTCGTCGTCGGCGAGCCCCCGGCCCAGGCTCTGCACCGAGTGGACGTGGGCCCCCACCAGGCCGGGCAACAGCAGGTCGTATTCGTCACTCCGGTGGTCCGAGTATCGTTCTTCCAGATCGGACAGCTCGCCGACCGCCTCGATGGTCGACCCCTCGACCACAACCGCACCGTCGTCGATGACGGTGGTCGGGTCCGCAACGACCGTGCCACGAAGTAACATGTCCATCCTACGTCGTAGGGGAACGGACAAGTTCCTTTCGCAGTTCGTCAGTCCGTCTCCCGACTGTAGGGTTCCAGAAGCGCCGACGGGACGGCGCTGGCGCCTTCCCGGCTTCTGGCGACCGTAATCGCGAGGACGGCCACGGTGACGAAGTACGGGTACGTGGACATGATTTGCGGGTGCGTGAAGAACTTGATGACCTCGTTGACCAGGACCGGGGCCCCTTCGACGGTGAACGTGATCCCCTGGGACCGCACCTGGAGGGCCTCGAGCATCCCGAAGAGGTACGCGCCGACGATGGCGTATTTCGGCTGCCACCGGGCGAAGATGACGAGCGCCACGGCGATCCAGCCGCGGCCGGCGACCATGCCCGCGACCCAGAGCTGTGCGTACGCGAGCGAGAGGTGGGCCCCGGCGAGGCCCGCGAAGGCGCCGCCGACCAGGACGGCGAGGTACTTCAGTCGGAACACCCTGACCCCCATCGTGTCCGCGGTTTCGGGATCCTCGCCGACGGAGATCAGTTCCAGTCCGACGTTGGTCCGGAACAGGACGTACCAGACCGTCGGCACCAGCAGGATCGCCAGGTAATCCGTGGGGGCGCTCTCGAACAGCGCCGGGCCGATCACCGGGACGCCGACGAGGTATTCGCCGATCACCGGGAGCGTGTACTGTTTGACGCCGTCGATGTTGTGCTGGGTCCACCCCTGCCCGAAGTACGTGGTGAGGCCGGTGCCCAGCAGCGTCAGCATCACGCCGCTGATCACCTGGTCGGACTTCAGGGAGATGCAGAGGAAGGCGTGGATCGCGGCCATCGTCGTTCCGGCGAGGATCGCCACCAGAAAGCCCAGGTACGGGTTGTTCGTCACGACGGTCGTCATGAATCCGGTGAGCGCGCCGACCAGGAGCATCCCCTCCATGCCGAGGTTCAGGATGCCGGCACGTTCGGCGATGATCTCGCCCAGCGACGCGATGATGAAGATGGTCCCGGCCGCGACCGTGGCGTCGAGGAGGCCGGTCCAGAACGAAACGTCCAGGCTGAGGGGGGCGAGGGACGACACCATGGATTACCCTCCCTCCTCGACCCGCGACGGGGCCGGTTCGGGCGCGCCGCCCCATTCTATCGAGACGTCGACGGCGAACCGCTTGAAGAACTCGGCCGTGATGAGAAAGAGGATGATGAGCGCCTGGATCACGTCGACCAGCGCCGCCGGGACGCTGTAACTGATCTCCAGGGCCGTGCCCCCGACGAACAGCAGGCCGAAGAACAGCGCGGCGACGAACACCTGGATCGCCCCGTTCCGGCCCAGCAGCGCGATGGGGATCGCGGTGAACCCGTATCCAGGGGAGAAATCCGGACGGAGTCGCGTCTGGATGCCGGCGATCTCGATTACGCCGGCCATGCCGGCCAGGGCCCCGCCGACGGCGAACACCAGCACGTAGATGAACGACGCCCGCATCCCCGCCTGGTGGGCCGCGTCCGGGTTCGCCCCGACGAACGTGATCTCGTAGCCGATCCGGGCTCGCTTCACCAGGACGTAAATGGCCCCGACCGCGAGGAGCGCGACGAGGAACCCGACGTGAGCCCCGAGAAGGGGGATCTCCGGTAGCTGGGCGTCCAACGGGAGGATCGCCGACTGCGGGAAGTTCCCGAGGCCGCCCTGCATCGGCCCGCGTACCATGTACCCGTTGATCCGGATGGCCGCGTAGGCGATGAGCAGGGAGACGATGATCTCGTTCACGCCCCACTTCGCCCGGAGGTAGCCGGGGATGAACCCCCAGACGGCGCCCCCGAGCCCGGCGACGACGAGCATCAGGGGGATCAGGAGGGCCGACGGGAGCGACACGTTGAGCCCGATCCACGTGCCCGCGATCGCCCCGATGTAGAGCTGTCCCGTCGCGCCGATGTTCCACAGTCCCGCCCGGAGCGGCAGGTAGACGGCCAGGCCGGCCAGGATCAGCGGTACCGACTTCTCGAGGACGTTCGAGACGCCGAACTGGCTGGTCCACGGGTCGACGAACATCGTGACGTAGGCCCCGAACGGATCGACGCCGAGTATCACCAGGGCGATCGAACTCAGGAGTAACGCGGCGACGACCGTGAAGACCGGCGTCCCGTAGGTCAGCCAGGCCGGCACTTCCTGTCTGGCCGTCAGTTCGACGTCGACGTTCATTCGATCTCACCGCCGTTCGACGGATCGGAACCCGCAGGGGCACCGGCGCCACCGTCCGCGGCGGTCGCTTCCTCGGTCCCATCCGTTCCACCGGTCATCATCAGTCCGACGTGCTCGCGCTGGGCGGCTTCGGGCGTCGTTTCGTGGACGAACTCCCCCTCGTAGATGACCAGGATCCGATCGCTGAGGTCGAGCACCTCGTCCAGGTCCTCGGAGATCAGGAGGATGCCCATCCCCGCGCTCCGCTGCTCGAGCAGGAATTCGCGGATCGACTCGATCGCCCCGACGTCGACGCCCCTGGTGGGTTGGTTCGCGATGAGCACGTCGGGTTCCCGGTAGATCTCGCGGCCCACGATGAGTTTCTGCATGTTGCCACCGGAGAGGTCCCCCGCAGTGACCGTCCGCACGTCCCGGATCCCGCGGACGTCGAACGCCTCCACGAGTTCGTTCGCGTAGGCCTCGAGCTCGCCGTAGTCGAGGAGCCGGTTCCCGAACCGGTCCTTTCGATAGTCCTTGATCGTCGCGTTGTGCATGACCGAAACCGACGGGGCGAGTCCGTACTTCATCCGATCTTCCGGGATGAAGGAGACCCCCGCGTCGATGAACGCCCGGGGATGTTCGCCGGTGAGGTCGACGCCGTCGATGGCGATGGTCCCCTCCTCGACGGAGCGGACGCCGACCAGACACTCGGCGAGTTCCTTCTGGCCGTTGCCGCTCACCCCCGCGATCCCGACGATCTCGCCCGCCCTGACCTTCACGTCGACCCCCTCCAGCGCGGGAAGCCCGCGCTGGTCCCGGGCGTGGAGGTTCTCCGCCTCGAGGAGCGTTTCCCCCCGTTCGACCTCGTCCTTGTCCACCTGAAACAGGACCTCGTGGCCCACCATCATTTCGGCCAGGTCCGACCGGGTAACGTCGGCCGTCGGAACGGTGGCCACGCGTTCGCCGTCCCGGAGGACGGTGACGCGGTCGGTAACCGCCATGATCTCCTTGAGCTTGTGAGTGATGAAGATGATCGACAACCCGTCCTCGGCGAGGCGCGAGATGGTCTCGAACAGCCGCTCCGCCTCGTTCGGCGTGAGCACCGCCGTGGGTTCGTCCAGGATGAGGAGGTCGACGTCCCGGTAGAGGGCCTTCAGGATCTCCACCCGCTGCTGTTCCCCGACCTCGAGTTCCCAGACGCGCTGGTCGGGATCGATCCGAAACCCGTACTCGCCCGCCAGCTCCTCGATCCGTTCCTTCGGCGACTCGAGTCCGATGGTGAACAGCGCGCCCAGTTTGTCGACCAGCGTTTTCCCTCCCCGGTCCGGATCGTGGTCCTCGCCCGTCTGATCGTCCCGGAAGTACGCCCCCGGCTCGCGACGGCCGAGGACCACGTTTTCCGTCACCGTCAGTTTCGGGATCAGCATGAAGTGCTGGTGGACCATCCCGATGCCGGCTTCGATGGCCTGTTGTGGCGACTCGATCCCGATACGCTCCCCCTCGAGATAGATCTCGCCGTCGTCCAGAGTATAGAGCCCGTAGAGGATCTTCATCAGCGTGCTCTTGCCCGCCCCGTTCTCGCCGAGCAGACCGTGAATCTCCCCCCGTTCCACCTCGAAATCGACGTGATCGTTCGCGATCACTCCGGGGAACTCTTTCACGATGTTCTGCATCTTCAGAAACGGTTGGGAACCCGGCATGGATCTCCTTATTGTCCTATGTTAATACACCGCATTATACTTTTCCTATCAGTCAGATTCGGGACGCGCCACCGGGATACTCCGGGGAGTTTTCGGCCCTGGGACGACGGTATGGCCGGGGAAATAATATTTACTCAACATCATTCTCCCAAAATTTATCCACATCTTTATGTAGCTGAGATGAAAATGTGAACGAATGGCGGATCAAACATGAGCCAAGGTAACACGCACCCATCCAGGCGTGACCTCCTGAAAGCGGCGGGAGCCGTCGGTGTCGCGGGGCTGGCGGGCTGTCAGGGAGACGGTGGCGGCGGCGCCACGACCACGGAGCCAGAAACCACCGCGGCAGGGGAAGATGAAGTGCTGGCAGCATGGGTGTACATCTCCGAAGTCGGGGACCTGGGGTGGTCCTGGGCACACGATCAGGGACGAAAGTACGTCGAGAACCAGTTCGATTGGCTGGAGACCGACTATTCGGAAGCGGTCCCCCCGGCCGACGCGACGCAGGTCTTCGAGGAGTACACGAACAAGGACTACGACGTCATCTTCGGAACGACGTTCGGATACATGGACCCGATGTTCCAGCTGGCCAAGAACAACCCGGACACCGTCTACGAGCACTGTTCGGGATACAAGACCAGGGAGAACATGGGGCGGTATTTCGGCCGGATGTACCAGGCCCGGTACCTCGCCGGCGTCGCGGCCGGACACCTCACCGAGGAGAAGAGTCTCGGATACGTGGCCGCCTTCCCGACGGCGGAGGTCGTCCGCGGGATCAACGCGTTCACGCACGGCGCCAGGTCGGTCGACGCCGAGATCTCGACGAAGGTTCGCTGGACCAACGCCTGGTTCGATCCAGGAAAGTCGAAGCAGGCCGCGGAGAACCTGATCGACGAGGGCGTCGACGTCATGGCACAGCACCAGGACTCGCCCGCGGCCGTCAAGGCCGCCGCCGAGGCGGGCATCTGGTCGACCGGCTACGACGCGCCCATGAAGGAGTTCGGTGGCGACGGGTACATCACCTCGCCCATCTGGCACTGGGAGGTGTTCTACGTCCCGACCCTCCAGGCGGTGAAGGACGGGGACTGGTCCTCCGACAGCTACTGGAAGGGGCTCAACGCGTCCATGGAGGGCGTCGGTTCGATCGTCGACCTCGACGAGTGGGGTCCGGACGTCCCCGACGACGTCCAGTCGACGGTCGCCGACAAGCAACAGCAGATCAGGAACGGTAACCTCGATCCGTGGGGCGGGACGAAGTTCGAGGGCTGGTCCGACACGGAACTGTTCCAGGAGATGGGGAGCTACGTCGAAGGCGTCGAAGGGTCCGTGCCGGACTGATCCGCAAAGTCGGGGCCCTCCTTCGTCCGAGGGCGGCCGGGGACGGGTGAACGTGAGGTCGTGGCGTCGGGGTTCACTCGCTCGTCTCGGCGGGCTCTCGGCCCGGTTCCGCCGCTCGTTCCGATGCACTCCTGGGAAAACGCGGTTCGTGACCGACCGGGAACGGACCCCTACAGGTGCTCGGTCACGTCGTTGCCCTTCAGCACGAGGCCCAGCAGCGCCATCCGCGCCACGACGCCGTTCCGGGCCTGCTCGAAGTACTTGGCCTGCGGCAGGTCGTCGACCGGCGGCGTGATCTGGAACCCGTGTTCGTAGGTCCGGGGGAGCGGCTGGAGCAGGATGGCGTCGTCCTTGGCGTCCCGGAGTTCCGCCGGCGTGAACTGGTAGTAGTTGGCCAGGAGGCGCTCGTATTCGTCCTCCTCGAACTCCTCTTTCCGCAACAGGTCGGTGTAGATGACGTCCGCCTCCGAGATCACGTCGTCGAGGTCGTGGGTTTCGGTTTCGATGACGCCCGCCTTCCTGAGTTCCTTGTGGACCTCCTGGCGCATGTCACAGCCCCGCGGATAGACGAGCTGCAGGTCGACGTCGAAGTTCGACAGGCCGTACCCGAGCGAGTGATAGGTCCGCTCGTGTGCGAGGTCGCCGACCAGGGCGACCTTCAGCCCGTCGAGGCTCCCGTGCTCCTTCCGCATCGTGTACATGTCCAGCATCGCCTGCGTCGGGTGCTCGTTCCCGCCGTCGCCGCCGTTGAGTACGGGCACGTCGACGATGTCGGCCGCTCGCTCCGCCATCCCCTCCTCGGGATGACGGATGACGATGGCGCTGGAGTAGTAGTCCATCATCCGCAGCGTGTCGGCGACGGTTTCGCTCCGCCAGCCGCCGGCACGGGTCACGCTCACGTCCGCGAACCCGTTCACGTCGCCGCCGAGTCTGTGCATCGCCGACTCGTGGCTGATCCGGGTCCGCGTGCTCTTCTCGAAGAAACAGGTGCCCAGGATCTTGTTCTTCAGGAGGTCCGTTTCGCGTTCCTCCTCGAAGATCGGGTCCATCTCTTCGGCGACGTCGAGGACCTTCTCGACGTCGGCCCGGGAGAAGTCTTTCAGAGAAACGATGTCCCTTCCCTTAAATTCGGTAGCATCTGACATGGTTCGAGTACGATGGGCACGGCTACCAAGTTAAATGCTATGATACCTGATCGGTCGTTTCAACTGGCGGGTATTTTCCCCTTTCCGATGCCCGACGTCCCCCTCGGGACCGCGCTCCGCGGAACGAAGGAAATCGGGAAACGCGACCGGGAACGAACCCTTGGATCTCCGACCCTCGGAGCCGCCTCGTGGCGATCGGGCACGGGTCGTTCGACTGGGGTGGTTCCGCCATGCGAGGGATGACAACGACCCCGAACCGCGCAGAAGTATTACGAATTTTAGTATTTTATTACCAAATCGCGTATGGGCTGCTCGGGGGCTCTCAGGTGGTTTCCGGCCGTCGGGCCATCCCGTCCACGGGGCGCTACCCGCTACGGGTTCCGTCGGTACTCGAATCGTCGAAGGATCGTTCGTTCCCCGTCCGTCACTCCGGCGGCTCACGTCCGAAAAACGCCGCCGGCGGCAAGCCGTCGCCCGAACGAACCGCTCAGACGTCCTCGAGGACGTGAGTGCCGGCCCCTTCGGTCAACGCCGCCTCGGCCTGGTCCAGTGACGTGATGATTGCGCGTCGATCCCGGTCGGACTCCGCCCCGACGAAGCGACACGCGGCGTCGACCTTCGGGCCCATGCTTCCTTCCGGGAAGCGACCGTCCTCGTACAGCTCACGGAGTTCGTCGACGGCGATCTCGTCGATGAGTTCCTCGTCCTCGGTCCCGTAGTCGCGGTACACCCCGTCGACGTCCGTGATGATGAGCAGGTAATCCGCGTCGAGCCGGTGGGCGACGACGTTGGCGAGGAGGTCCTTGTCGATCACCGCGTCGAACCCGTCGATGTACCCCTCCTTCCGGGCGACCGGAACCCCGCCGCCACCGCCGCAGATGACGAGGTCCCGCTTCCCGATGAGTCGCTTGACCGGGGTCTCCTCGACGATGCCCTTCGGCTCGGGCGAGGGCACCACCCGTCGATAATCCGTGTCGCCGGTGTCGCGAACCTTCTTGACGTTCATCCCGCGGTCCCGCATGTCCTCGGCCTTCTCGGCGTCGACGAACGGCCCGACCGGCTTCGTGGGGTCCTCGAACGCGGGATCGTCCGGGTCGATGATGGTCTGCGTGATGATCGACGCCACGGGGACGTGTTTCCACCGCTGCTCGAGCTGGCGGTACATCTGCTGGGCCATCATGTACCCGATCTGCCCCTGCGACATCGCCCCACAGACTTCCAGCGGCTGCGCCGGCGGATCGCCCTGTTCCTGCTGGAGCAACAGGGCGCCGACCTGGGGACCGTTGCCGTGCGTGAGCACGACCTTGTACCCGCCCTTCATGACGTCGACGATCTGCTTGGCGGTGTCCTCCACCGCCGTCATCTGGTCCCCGAAAGTCCCTTCGCCGTCGGGCGGAACGAGCGCGTTCCCTCCCAGCGCGACCATGCAGAGCGGCTTCTCGCGTTCCGTCTCCCAGAAGTCCGGCGGTTCGACGTTCAGGTCGAACTCCGGCTCCGGTTCCGACGGCGAGAGTGGTTCGAGCAGATCGTCCTCGGAATCGTTGTCGGTCATTCAGAACCCTCGCCCGCCCATCGTGACCGCCATGACGCCCTTCTGTGCGTGCATCCGGTTCTCGGCCTGGTCGTAGATGACGCTCTGTGGCCCCTCCATGACGGCGTCGGTGGCCTCGTACCCCCGCTTCGCCGGTAGGGGATGCATGTAGATGGCGTCGTGGTTGGCGCTGGCCATCATGTCCTCGTCGGCGATCCAGTCCTTGTTCTGGTCGTGGATCTCCTTCTCCTCCTCCACGCCCCGTTCGCCGACCTTCGTCGACACCCAGTGTTTCGGGTAGACGACGTCGGCGTCCCGGAAGGCCCGCTCCATGTCGTGCTCGACCGTGAAGTCGACGCCCGCCCGGTCGGCGTTCTCCTCCGCCTGGTCGACGATATCCGGATCGAGGTCGATCCCCTCCGGATGGGCCAGGGTGACGTTGGCGCCCATCTTCGTGAACCCGAGGATCGAGGAGTGGGGAACGCTCGCCGGGCGGCGGACTTCCGGCGCGTAGGCGTAGGAGACGGTGAAGTCGATGTCCTCGACGCTACCCTTCCGCTCCCGGACCGTCTGGAGGTCGGCGAGCGTCTGGAACGGGTGATACGTGTCACACTGCATGTTGAACACCGGCACCTCCGCGCCCTCCTGGTACTGGCGGACGATTTCCGTGCCCTTCGGATACTCGAAGTCCACGGCTTCCCCGAGGACGCGGACGGCGAACCCGTGGCCGTATCGCGACAGGACCTTCGAGGTCCGGCTCGCGGACTCGCCGTGCTGCAACTGGAGCTGTTCGGGGGTCATGATGTGCGCGTAGCCCCCGAGCTGGTTGATGCCGGCCTCGAACGAGTTCCGCGTTCGCGTGCTCGAGTTGTAGAACAACATGAATAGCGACCGACCGGTCAACGAATCGAAATGATCCCATCGTTCGCGAGCGAACTCCCGTTTGAGATCGTCAGCGACGTCGAGAACCGACTCGATCTGCGGTTTGCTCCACTCCTGAGTCGTGATCATGTCCTTGCCGCGTAAGTCGGTTTGCATGGATGAACACTCCGTCAGCGGTGACGGATAACGTCTGACCTGACGGGGATTCCGGATATAAACCTTGTGACGAGCGACCAACCAGCAAACTACCGGGTCCACGACAGGTCAGCCCCGAACGTCGGGACACCGCCGGACTAGAGTGCCATTGGCACCCATACCTTTTTGCCCCGACTGCGAGTAATTCACCGACGATACCATGAGCGAAACCACCAGGGGCGATCGCGTCGGCCTTTACCTCCAGGACAAGCACCCGATCCGGGAGAACATGGAGTACGCACAGTACGCGGAGGAGAAGGGTTTCGACGAGATCTGGCAGGCGGAGTCCCGGCTGGCGCGCGACGCCGTGACGCCGCTCGGGGCCTACGCGGCCGTCACCGACGAGATCAAGCTCGGAACCGGAGTCATCAACAACTGGACCCGGAACGCCGCGCTCATCGCCCAGACGGCCAGCACGCTCGAGGAACTGGCGGGGCCCGACCGCATCGAACTCGGCATCGGCGCCTGGTGGGAACCGATCGCCTCCAAGGTCGGGGTCGACCGGCACAAACCGCTCCTGGCCATGCGCGAGACGGTCGAGGCGCTCCAGCGGCTCCTCGACATGGAGAACGTGACCTACGACGGGGAGTTCGTCCAGCTCGAGGACGTCGAACTCGACGTGGTCCACGGCGACACCGGGCCGCGAACGGTCGACGTGTACGTGGGCGCGACCGGGTTCAAGATGCTGGAGCTGACGGGCGAGTACGCCGACGGCGTCCTCCTGAACTACCTCGTGAGTCCCGAGTACAACGAGAAGGCGCTCGACGCCCTCGAAACCGGCGCCGAGCGGGCGGACCGGACGCTCGAGGACGTCGACCGGCCACAGCTCGTGGTCTGCTCGATGGACCACGACGAGGAGAAGGCGCTGGACAACGCCCGCGAACTCATCACCCAGTACCTCGGCCAGCAGCCCCACATCATGAAGGCCAGCGGGGTCAGCGAGGACCTCATCGACGAGGTCGGCGAGGCGATCGGCGGCTGGCCGGCGGACAAGGAGGACATCGAGAAGGGAATGGACCTCATTCCCGACGAAGTCGTGCGGAAGTTGACCGCCAGCGGAACGCCAGAACAGTGTCGTGAAAAGGTCCGCGAGTACGCCGAAACCGGCGCCCAGTGTCCCGTCCTCTACCCCCTCGGTGACGACGTCGAGCTGATGATCGACGAGTTCGCGGACGGGTACATGTAGACGGCTCGATCTTCTACCGGGTTCGCCACCGGCCAGAAGTCACTACCGGGCCTCTCCGACCATCAGTTCGGCCCCGTTCTCAAAGGTGGTCGGACCATCGCCGTCACCCGCTCCCCCGCGAGAGGGAAATTCGTGGAAAGAAACCCGTGACGCGACACGCAATGGATTATTCAACATTAAAGTAGTCCCTGCCGAAAGGGCAGTGTATGCCTATCGAATGGGACCGCAACAGGACAGCCGCAACTGACGTCTTCGAGGCGATCGGCAATACCCCCCTCGTCGAACTCACGAAGGCAAGCGAGGGCTACGACGGGACCATCTACGCGAAGTGGGAATCGTTCAACCCGTCGAACAGCCTGAAGGACCGGATCTACCACGAGATGATCACGAAGGCGATCGAACGTGGGGACCTGACCGAGGACATGGAGATCCTCGAGACCTCGACCGGTAACGCGGGGATCGCCTGTACCTTCGTCGGGACCCGCCTGGGCTTCGACGTGAACATCGTCATGCCCGAAGGCATGAGCGAAGAGCGCAAGAAGCTCATCCGCGTGTACGGCGGGAACCTGATCGAGACGCCCGGGGCCGAGTCCGACGTCGACCTCGCCCAGGACAAGGCCGAGGAGATGATCGAAGAGAACCCCGGCAAGTACTGGTTCCCCGACCAGTTCAGCAACGCGGACAACATCGCCGCGCACAAGAAAACGACCGGTCCCGAGATCACGGATCAGCTCGACGGTGCCCCCGACGCCTTCGTCCACGGGCAGGGGACGGGCGGGACCGTCACCGGCGTGGCCCGTCACATCGAGGAGGAGTACGGCCCCGATGCGACCGAGATCTTCCCGCTCGAGCCGTACGACGCCCCGCTCCTCGCGAAGGGCAAGTGGGGATCCCACGAAATCGAAGGGATCGGCGACGGGTTCATCCCGGAGAACCTCGATCCGGCACTCTTCGAAGGTATCGTGCGCGTCGACAACGACGAGGCACTCGAGATGGCCGACTGGCTGCCGAAGAACGAAGGCATCTTCGCGGGTATTTCCAGCGGTGCGAACGTCGCGGGCGCCCAGAAAGTTCTCGAGCAGCGGGACGTCGAGACGGTCGTCACGCTGATCTGCGACGTCGGCGAACGGTACTTCAGCACCCGTCTCTTCGAGCCGGACTACGAGGTCGAGGTGCCCGATCGCGATCACCCGATCGACGAACGGTCGAAGGAACTCCTCGACAAGTACCAGGACGGCTGGACGATCATCGAGTAACGGTTCGACCGGCACTCACCCTCCCGGCCGATCCGCCGCTGGCATCCGCGCCAGTGATCGCTCGTTTTCGCTCGACCGACGAGACGCCAGTTGCCACTTCCGCATTGCTTCTGCCTCGCCGCTGAACCAGCCGTACCGAAGCGGGTCCAGGGGGACGGCTGATCGGAGTCACGGAGCGGTCCGAGCCGGACGATCCCACTCCTCGACTTCGGCCGTGGACTGGGGTCCCAGAAACGGTGCGCTCACCGAGCGAGCACCGCGTACCGGATCGCCGGGCTGGGCTCCTCGCCACGGTTGGGAAGGAGAAAAAAACCGACGCCCTCGCGAATTCGACACGCCGACAGGCGGTGCCGACGCCGAGTTCCTACTCCGCCTCGCCGTAGATCTTCTCGACCTCGTCCAGGTCCGGCGGCAGGGAGTAGGGCTCGCGGCCGGCGGCCTTCGCGTTCTCGAGGTCCTTGAGACCGTAACCGCTCGAGACGACGACGGCGGACTCGCCCTCGTCCATGATTCCCTTCTCGAGGGCCTTCTCGACGCCCGCGACGATCGCCGCGGCCGCAGGCTCGGTGAACAGTCCTTCGGTGCTGCCGAGGAGGAGTTCGGCGTCGAGGATCTCCCGGTCGGAGACGGCAACGGAGTCGCCGTCGCTCTCCTCCATGGCGGTGACCGCCTTGCGCAGGTTCGCCGGGCCGGAGACCGCGATGCTGTCCGCGAGCGTTTCGGCTTTGTCCTGCTCGCTTTCATGCCCGTGGAAGGCGTTGTGGATGACCGGGGCACCTTCCGCCTGGACGCCGAGCATCCGCGGCGTCTCGTCAATGTATCCCAGCTTCTCGAACTCCTTGAGGCCCTTCCACACCCCGGCGATAGTGCAGCCGTCCCCCACGGAGACGACGACCCAGTCCGGCAGGTCGTCGCGGGTCTGCTCGGCGATCTCGAGGCCCGCAGTCCGCTTGCCCTCGACCTGGAAGGGGTTGTACGCGGCGTTGCGGTTGTACCAGCCGTACCGCTCGGTGGCCTGGAGGCTGAGTTCGGCGGCCTCGGGGTAGGTCCCCTGGATCTGGAGGACGTCGGCCCCGTAGACGAGCGGCTGGGCGAGCTTTCCCTCGGGCGCCGTTTCGGGGACGAAGATGCGGGCGTCGAGCCCGCCCCGGGCGGCGTACCCCGCCAGGGACGCCGCCGCGTTGCCCGTGGAGGCACAGATGACGATGTCGTGGCCGTGGTGTCTGGCCTTGGTGACCGAGACGCTCGAGGCGCGATCCTTGAAACTCGCCGTCGGGTTCCGGCTGTCGTCCTTCACGCGAACCTCCACACCCAGTTCCTCGCTGAGCGTGGGGGCGTCGAAGAGGTCGGTGCCGCCCTCGTTGAGGGTCACCGGGTCCGCGTCCTCCTCGATCGGGAGGAACGGGCGGTACTTCCACAGGTTCGGGACGTCCCCGTCGACCGCGCCGGCGAACTGGTCGTGGATCGCGTCGTAGTCGTAGACCACGTCGAGGATTCCCTCCATCGGGTCGTCGTGGTTCGGGCAGGTGTACATGACCCCCTCGGGTTCGTAGGTCTCGCCGCAGACGGTGCACTCGAACGCGACGACGGTATCCATTCCCATGCCCGGTGATTCGATGCCCGCGACGTAAAGGTACCCGTATTGCGGGGTGGTACCGCGTTTCGACGCACCTGGACCGACCGACGACGGATCGGCCGCCCGGGGAAAGGGGTTAGTCGTCGGGGAGCACCTGATACCCCATGGACGGAGAGCACGCGGATCTCGTCTCGCGGGCGGAGGCCGTGGAGCGCGTCCTCGACGCCAGGTCGACGTGGTTGGACGGACAGGAAACCAGGACCGTGGCACCGGGGAAGGGGATTCGGGGCCGGACGCTCGCACGGGAGGTGGTCGCGGAGCGGGACGTCCCGGCCCACGACCACGCCACGATGGACGGGTTCGCGTTCGAGGGCCCGCCGGAGTACCCCCTGGAGGTCGTCGGTTCCGTCTACCCCGAGGACGATCCGCCGACGATCGGCCCGGGCGAGGCGGTCCGGATCGCGACCGGCGCACCCCTGCCCGAACGGGCCAATGCCGTGCTGCGATCCGAGGACGCGGACGTGGACGACGGGCGACTCACGGGCGCCGACGTCGATCGGGGGACCTACACGTACGAGCGCGGCAGCAACGTGAGCGAGGGGGAGCGCCTCTTCGCCCCCGGGGACCGACTGGCCGCGAAGGACGCCATCCTGCTGAACGACCTTGGCGTCGAGACGGTGACCACGTACGCCAGGCCACGGGTGGGCGTCCTCGCCACGGGATCGGAGATCCACGCGGACCCGTCGCGGGACAACGACTCGATGATGCTCCTCGAGTTGCTCCGGGCATGGGGCGCCGAACCGACGTTCGAGGGGACCGTCCCCGACGAATACGACGTCGTGAGGGATCGGATAGCGGCGCTGGCCCGCCAGTACGACGTGGTCGTGACGACCGGCGGGACGAGCGTGGGGCCGAAGGATTACGTCGTCAGGGCGCTCGACGACCTGGGGACGATCGACTTTCACCGGGTCCGGGTGCGGCCGGGGAAGCCGCTCGCCCTCGCCGACCTCGACGACGCCCTCGTCTTCGCGATCCCGGGAAAACCGATCGGCGCGTACACCGTCGCGACCCTGGTCGTCCGCCCGTTCTTCGTCGGCGAGACTGACCTCCCGGCCGTCGAGGCGACCTGCACCGTCGACGTCGGGGTCGGGACGTCCGAATTCGAGTACGCCATCCCGGTCGAACTCGCCGACGGCGAGGCGGTTCCGCTCGGCCATCGGACCTCCGACCTCCACGTCTACGACGAGGTCTTCGACCCGAGCGTCCTCTCCTCGTCGACCCGGGCCTCGCGGGCCGACGGCGCGGTGCTCACGGACGAGGGAGTGACGGCCGGAGAAACCGTTACGGTGGTCCCGTACCACGTCCTGGAGTAACCATGTCGACGGAACGGAACGGCGGGGCGAAACGGGAGTCGGGGGTCGGGGATCGAGCCGTCACTGATGGGGGGACCGAACCGGAGCGGGTCGTCGTGGGGCCGGACGACCTCCCGGAACGCGACGGTCACCCCGACCGAAACGTGGGCGGGGTCCTCCTCGCCGCCGGCCCCGGCGAGCGATACGGGGGCGAGCGCTACAAACTCCTTGAGGAGGTCGACGGGACGCCGATCGTGAGGCGGGCCGCGAACGCGCTCCTCGGCAGCGAACTCGACGAGGTCGCGGTCGTCGTTGGTCACGAGGCCGAGGCCGTCCGCGAGGCCATCGCCGACCTCGACCTGAGCGTCGTCGAGAACGACCGGTACCGCGAGGGCCAGAGCACCTCGCTGCATCGGGGCGTCGAGGTCGCCCGGGACAGGGGGTGGACCGCCGTGGTCTTCGGCCTGGGCGACATGCCCTTCCTCGACCCCGACACCACGACCCTGCTCCTCCGGGCGTACGACGCGGGACACGGGCCGCTGATCGCCGCCGGGTTCGAGGGCAAGCGGGGGAACCCGACGCTGTTCGACGAGGCCTACTACGACGACCTCATGGCGGTCAGCGGTGACACCGGCGGTCGACCGGTACTCATGGGCAGTTCGTCAATCACGGTCGTCGAAACCGGCGACACCGGCGTGATGCAGGACGTCGACACCCGGGCGGACTACGAGGCGTACCGCTGAAAACGCCGGGAGTTCGGTCGATCACCCGCCCGCCGCGGGCCCCCTGGGCAGGAACTCGCCGTCGCCGCGGCTCGAGAGCACCTCGTGGTCCTCGGCCACGATTTCCCCCTTGCTGAACACGGTATCGACCCTGGCGGTCCACTTGCGCCCCTCGTAGGGCGTCCAGCCGCCGTTGAACGTCAGGTCGTCGGGGGAGACCGTGTACGTTCGTTCCTCGACGAGGACCAGGTCCGCGTCGGTGCCCGGCCGGAGCGACCCCTTTCGCGGGTAGAGGCCGGTCTTGCGTGCCGGCGCGGCACAGAGGAGTTCGCAGAGGCGTTCCCAGCCGATGCGCCCCTCGTGGACGCCCTCGCTGATCATGAACTCCAGCGTGGTTTCGATGCCCGGAAGGCCGGCGTACGGCTCCCAGATGTCCTCCCAGCCGTGTGCGCGCTCCTCGCGATAGGTAGGGAAGTGCTCGCTGGCGACGACGTCGATCGTGCCGTCGGCCACCGCGTCCCAGAGTCGTTCGACCTCCTCGGGCGACTTGAGGCTGGGGTTCACCTTGAGGAAGGGGCCCTGCTCCTCGACGTCCGCCTCCGAGAAGGCGAGGTAGTGGGGACAGGTTTCGAGCGTCATCGGGGCCTTGGCGCGCGCCTTGAAGCGGGACCCTTCCCGGGCGCCGGATCCGCTCGAGACGTGCACGACGTAGACGGGGCAGTCGGCGTACTCCGCGAAGTACCCTACGCGGCCGATGGCGTCGAGTTCGGCCTCGATGGGCCGGGACTCCATGTACACTTCGGGGTCGTCGGCATCGATCTGCGCCCTGGCGTGATCAAGGATCCCCTGGGTTTCGGAGTGGACGCGAACGGTCCCGCCGGCTCGGCCGACCCGATCCATGAGGCTGACGATCCCCTCGTCGTCCATCAGGTACGGGTCAGCGGTGAACGTCTTGAACTCCGGGACCCCCTCGGCCATGATGCCCGCCACGTCGGGGGCCGGGTCCTGGAAGTTCCCGGCGATCAGGCCGAAGTCCACGTGGGCCAGGGCCGAACAGGCCTCGCGCTTCTCGCGGACCGCTTCGGGCGAGGTCACCGGGGTCTGGGTCGGGAGTTCGACGACGGTGGTGACCCCGCCGGCGGCCGCGCTCGCCGTCCCCGATCCGAAGTCGAACCC
>Ga0207797_1000158_pt1 | contig 48382 bp, 42 predicted proteins | sample PRCRCaboRojoPR_6_FD_187275 | JGI IMG/M metagenome (GOLD analysis project Ga0207797, IMG submission 187275) | Marine sediment microbial community from Cabo Rojo, Puerto Rico - PR CR 10% Liquid 1 (SPAdes) | ecosystem: Environmental > Aquatic > Marine > Coastal > Sediment | place: Cabo Rojo, Puerto... | reverse complement strand
CCGCCTCTCCGGCGGCCACGCTGATTCCGTTCAACGTGTGGCCGATCTACGTGGGCGGCCTCGTGGCCGGCACGATTCCGCTCTTCGAGACCAGCCAGGCCGGCATCCAGTTCTTCTTTTCCGCCCTGCCGTTCAACTTCTACGCGATTTTTGCGGTCACGATGACCTTCCTCTTCGCGTGGGAGTGGCTGCCCCGAGTGCCCGGCGCAAAGATGCGGACGGCCATTGACCGCGCCCGCTCGACCGGCAAGCTCGACCGCGACGGCGCCACGCCCCTCACCTCGCGCGAGCTCACCGAGATGGACATCCCCGACGACTACGCCCCCGGCCTCATCGACTTTATCGCCCCGATCGGGACGCTGCTTGGCATTGCCATCATTCCGTACGTGGCGACCTACTTCTTCATGGGATGGACGGGCGGCGAGAGCCCGGATCCGTTGCTTCTTATCGCAGAGGCCTTCGTGCTGGCCGTGCTGGCGGGCATGGCCATTGCCCTCTTCAAAGGCATGGACTTCCAGACCGTCATCGAAGGCTTCATCGACGGCTGCAAGGGCGTGACCATCGGGGCGATCATCCTGGCCCTGGCCGTAACGCTGAAGGAGGTGGCCGATGCCGTCGGCACGGCGGAGTACGTCGTTGCCACCGTCGGCGACATCCTCACGCCCGTTATCCTTCCCGGACTGCTGCTCGTCCTCTGCGTCATCATTGCCTTCTCGACGGGCACCTCGTGGGGTACCTACGCGGTCGTTTTTCCAGTGGCGATGCCCCTGGCCTGGAGCGTTGCCCCGGATCCGTTTTTCATCACGCTATGCTTCAGCGCGGTGGTGGGGGGCAGCGTGTTCGGCGACCAGTGCTCGCCGATCTCCGATACCACGGTGCTCTCCTCCCTCGCCACGGGCTCCGACCTCATGGACCACGTCTACACCCAGCTTCCGCTGGCCCTCCTCGCCGGCGGCCTCGCCATTGTGGTCTACACCGTGCTCGCCCTGCTCTTCGTTTGAGTTCAGGGTGCGGCGTTCGGCGTTCCGAGATTTGTACGTCCGGGCGACTGTTCCCCTCGGCCTCCGAGCCCTGACCTCGGCCCCCGCCGATGCGACGGTCCGGTTGAATTTTGGCGGAACGGGAAGCAATGCCGTCTTCTGTTCGGTATGGTGAAGCAGTACGCTTCCGATTCACCTCCAACAACATGTTTCCGCCGATATGGACCACAAGGAAGGGGCCTATAAGGTTCGCGATCTGAGCCTGGCCGACAAGGGACGCAAGCGCATTGAATGGGCCGAGAGCCGGATGCCCGTCCTGATGCAGCTGCGCGAACAGTACTCGGACAGCAAACCCTTCGAGGGCTACAAGATTGCGGGCTGCCTGCACGTGACGAAAGAAACCGCGGTTCTCGTCGAAACGCTGCAGGCCTGCGGGGCCGAGGTGGCGTGGAGCGGCTGCAATCCACTTTCGACCCAGGACGACATTGCGGCGGCGCTCGCCGAGTCCGGCGTCGAGATGTACGCCTGGCACGGCCAGAGCACCGAGGACTTCTACTGGAGCATCGACCGCACCATCGACACGCCGCCGCACCTGACGCTCGACGACGGCGCCGACCTCATCTTCCGGGTTCACTCCGAGTATCCGGAGATGACCGAGACCATCATCGGCGGCTCGGAGGAGACGACCACCGGCGTGCACCGCCTGCGTGCCATGGACGACGACGGCAAGCTGCTCTACCCGGTCTACGCGGTCAACGACGCGGAGACGAAGTGGGACTTCGACAACGTGTACGGCACGGGGCAGTCCACCATCGACGGCATCCTGCGCGCCTCCAGCGTCATGCTCGCCGGCAAGAACTTCGTGATCGCCGGCTACGGCCACTGTGGCCGCGGCGTCGCCACTCGCGCGAAGGGCATGGGCGCCAACACGATCGTCACCGAGGTGCGCCCGGCCATGGCCCTGAAGGCCACGCTCGACGGCCACCGCGTCATGAGCATGGACGAAGCCGCTGAGGTGGGCGACATCTTCGTGACCGCCACCGGCATGAAAGACGTCATCCGCGGGCGTCACTTCCTCAGCATGAAAGACGGCGCCATCGTGGCCAATACCGGGCACTACGACGTGGAGCTCAACCTCGAAGAGCTGGCCGAACTGTCGACCGACGCCCGCGAGGTCCGCGAGAACAACCGCGAGTACACGCTCGAAACGGGCAAGAAGATCTTCGTTCTCGCCGACGGTCGCCTCGTGAACCTTGCCGCCGCCGAAGGCCACCCGAGCGAGGTGATGGACATGAGCTTCGCGAACCAGTTCCGCGCCCACCTCGACCTGATCCAGCGGCACGAGTCCAGCGAGACGCTCGAAGATCACGTCTACGACATTCCGCAGGAAATGGACGACGAAATCGCGCGCATCAAGCTCGACACGATGGGCATCGACATCGACGCCCTCACCGACGAGCAGGAGCACTACGCCACGGACTACTCCGCCGGCACCTGATCCTTCGAGCGTCGAACGGCCGTGACGCTCGTCCGAGACCAAGAGGAAACGCCGCGCTGGATTCCGTCCGGTGCGGCGTTTTTCTTTGCCACCCCGATGGATGCGTCCGGTGCATCCGGTTGCCCGTGAACACACGCCCACCTCAACACACGCCCCCGTCCCCATGACCGACCTCCGCTACCTTCCCGATGACGATGACGTCACCACCTTTACGGCCACGGTCGAGGAGGCCACCGACGACTACATCGTGCTCGATGGCACCTACTTCTACCCCGAGGGCGGCGGCCAGCCGGCCGATCATGGCTCCCTAGAATGGGACGGCGGGTCGGCGACCGTCGTCCACGTGCAGAAAACGCACGGCGCGGTCCGCCACGCCATCGCGAATCTGCAGGGCGAGCTTCCGAAAGAAGGATCCGAGATCGCCGGCCGGATTGACGCGGAGCGCCGACAGATGCATCGGCGCATGCACACGGCGCAGCACGTCATGTCAAAGGTGGTGCTGGACGAGTTTGACGCGCAGACCGCCGGCAATCAGATTCACGCGGAACGGTCCCGCATCGATTTTGAGCCGGCGAGCTTCTCGGACGACGACGTGGCGTTCATCGAGGAGATGACCAACGCGATGCTCGACCAGGACCTTCCGGTAACCAAGACGGAGATGCCGCGCGCCCAGGCCGAGGAGCGCACGCCGGAGGGCCGTGGTCTCCTCGACCTCATTCCCGACGTTGTCGACCCGCTGCGCATGGTTGAAATCGGGAACTTCGATCTGTGCCCCTGTGGCGGAACGCACGTGGATCATCTCAGCGAGGTCGGCCACGTCCGCATCACGAACCGGACGTCGAAGGGAGCAGACGTCGACCGCATTGAGTTTGAACTGGACGGATAACCCCGTCGGTCGGGGAGATGTGCGCCGGGTCGGCGGATGGCCGGACGCAGGGACACGTGCCTCCCTCCCCCCACCTGCATAGACCGACCGAAGCGTTTCATGGCTGCCACCGCCTTTGCTCCCGGAAGCGTCACGACTCTCTTCGTTCCCCAGGACGGAGCGGCGTCTCTCGGTGTGAGCTTTGCCACGGCCGACGGCGTGACGGCCACCGTGGAAGCCGCGCCCGAGACCGTCGTGATGCTAGACGGCGAGCGGACGGAGGTCGCACCGGTCTCGGGGGTGCTGGCCCGACTCGACGCCACGGCAACCGTGGGCCTGACGTCGGACCTGCCCATCGGCTGCGGGTTTGGCGTGAGTGGCGCTGCAACGCTCGCCACCGCGCTGGCCGCCAACGAAGCGCTGCACCTCGGCCGCACTCGGGAGACGCTTCTGCAGGCCTCGCACCAGGCCGAGGTGGAGGCGGGCACCGGCCTGGGCGACGTGTTCATCCAAGAACGCGGTGGTCTCGTGTGGGACGTGGGCAACGGCCTGCAGCACGCGCAGCGGACGGCGCGCATCGAATACGCGTCCTTCGGCGAGATCGCCACCGCCGACGTGCTGGCCGACGCAGACGCGATGAATCGGGTCGTCGAGGCCGGCACGCACGCCCTGGCGGCCGTCGATCCTGCTGGCCCCTTTGCGGATCTGTTTGCGGTGTCGTGGACGTTTGCGACGCGCGTCGGATTTCCGACCGAGGCGGTGCGTGCGGCCGTGAACGACGTGCACGCAGCCGGCGGCGCCGCGACCATGGCAATGATCGGCGACACGGTCGTCGCGACCGGCACGGACGGGATTCTCCCGCATGCCACCCGCATCACTCCCCGCGGCGCCACCCTCCGCTAACGAACGCAGAACCTGTTGGTGGATGGATGCGATGGCGAGACACAGTGGGCGAAGCTGCAGAACAGCGTGCAAGCGAGTCCTGTCGCGGAACTGCCGGGTGAGCGCCGTAGCTGTTCTGCGCGAGATCCATGACGTCGGAGCGCCCTGAGCGCAGCGAGGAAGTCCTCTTGGGGGGCCCGGAGACTGTCCGCCAAACAGGTTCGCATGCCTTCATCAACGCCCTCCCTCACCACATCACTCCCCATGTCTTCCCTCGACGACCGCCTCATTGAGCGCTTCGGGCTTGGCGCGATCGACCGCCGGATTGCTGGGTGGATGGCGCGCAACGGTCACTTTATTCTTCGGATGGGCCTGGCGGTCGTGTTTATTTGGTTCGGCCTGCTCAAACCTCTCGGGATGAGCCCCGCCGCTGACCTCGTGCGACGCACCGTGTACTTCCTCCCGCCCGATTTCTTTCTGTCCGTTCTGGGATGGTGGGAGGTCGCCATCGGGGTCGGACTCCTGTTCCGTCCGCTGAACCGGGTCGCGATCTTCCTGCTCTTCCTGCAGATGCCCGGCACCCTGCTCCCGCTCGTGCTGCTGCCCGACGTGTGCTTCACGTCGATCCCGTTCGGCCTCACGCTGGAAGGCCAGTACATCATCAAAAATGCCGTCCTGATCGGCGCAGCCCTCGTCGTGGGCGGCACCGTGCGCCGTCGCGCAAGCGAGGATACGCGCCTGTAGCCGCGAGAGGCATTGACGGGCACACGGTCGTCTTCCCCCAAACAAATTCGCCGGAGACAGGTGTAATTGGGTGTACACGTCAGAACGACCGCGTACAGATGCCCATCGACACCCTCAAATCGAAGCGCCGTCTCGTCGAAGAGTACGGCATCGACGACCGCCAGGCCGAGGGCATCGTCGAGCTCATTGCGAGCGCCGAAGAGCGAGCCGCAACGAAGTCGAATCTCGACGCCCTGGAGCAGCGCTTGACGATCAAAATCGACGCGCTGGACGAGCGCCTCACCTCCAAAATCGAGGGGCTTGCGTCTGAGCAATCTAACCTTCGATCCGACATGGAGGCGCAGGGCGACCAGCTACGCCCCGAATTGGAGACGATGGCCTCCCAACTACGCTCCGGAATGGAGACGATGGCCTCCCAACTACGCTCCGGAATGGAGACGATGGCCTCCCAGCTGCGATCGGAAATCGAAGCGCAGGGCTCCCAGCTGCGGTCCGAGATGAAGGCTCTGGAGGAGCGTATGAACACCCGATTCGCCGAGATGGAGAATCGGCTCATCAAGTGGCTGCTGGGAGGACTGAGTGCCATGACGACGATTCTGGCGCTTCTCAATTATCTCGTCGGGTAATTCCGACACCCACGCACGCTCGATGGCGAATGAGCGTGCGCCCGACCCACCGGCGGAGCGGCACGCCTTTTCTCCATCCGCCTTTTCCCGCGCGGCCGAGTGCACTGGACATGCCTGCGGGCGACCGCTATGTTGGGGCGATTCGTCTCTCTCGCCCACGATGCCCGTGCTCATGTCCCCGCTTGCCCTCATCGGCCTCGTCCTCCTCGCCGTCGCCACGCTGCTCGTGCTCGTCCTGTGGGTGCGGCTGCACGCGTTCGTCGCACTGCTGGTGACGAGTCTGTTCGTCGCCCTCCTCGGCGGCATCCCGCTCAGCGACATCGCGGGCGTCGTCGAGGACGGCATGGGCAGCACCCTGGGTTACATCGCCACGGTGATCGGGCTCGGGGCGATGGTCGGCGAGATGCTGCGGCAGTCCGGCGGGGCCGAGCAGATCGCACAGACCCTCCTTCGCACGTTCGGCGACGACCGCGCCCCGTGGGCGCTGAGCCTGACCGGCCTCCTCGTGGCCATCCCCGTCTTTTTCGACGTGGCACTCATCCTCTTCATCCCGCTCGTGTACACCCTTTCGGAGCGGACGGGCAAGTCGCTTCTCTTCTACGCCGTTCCCCTCCTGGCCGGCATCGCCGTCGCGCACAGCTTCATTCCGCCGACGCCCGGCCCCGTCGCGGTGGCGGGCCTCCTCGGGGCGGACCTGGGGTGGGTGATTCTCTTCGGCGTCCTGGCGGGCATCCCGTCGATCCTCGTGGGCGGGGTGATATACGGGCGGTACATTGGCCACAAGATCCACCTCGACGTGCCGGAGGCCATGCGCGAGGAGCCCGAGGAGGCGATCGACGCCGACACGACGATGCCCTCCTTCGGACAGGCCCTTAGCGTCATCGGCGTGCCGCTGCTCTTCATCCTGGGCGGGACGGTGTCGGACGTGGCCCTGGCCGAAGGGACGACGTTGCGGGCGGCGTTCTCGTTCGTGGGCCATCCGTTCGTGGCGCTCGTGCTCGCCGTCCTGCTGGCCTTTTACGTGCTGGGCGTGCGCGGCGGCTACTCGATGGACGACGTGCAGAGCATCGCGACGAAGGGCCTCGAACCTGTCGGCCTCATCATCCTCGTGACGGGCGCCGGGGGCGTGCTCGGCAAGGTGCTCGTGGAGACGGGCATAGGCGACGCGCTGGCCGAAGCCATGGCGGCGTCGAACCTCCCCGTCGTGCTCCTTGCGTTCTTGATAGCCGTCGTCGTGCGTGTGTCGCAGGGCTCGGCGACGGTGTCGATGGTGACGGCCGCGGGCCTCGTCGCCCCGGTCTTCGAGTCGGGCGACTACGCGGCGCCGGTGGTCGCCCTCACGACAATCGCGATTGCGGCGGGCGCCACAGTGCTCTCGCACGTCAACGACTCCGGCTTCTGGCTCGTCAGCCGCTACCTGGGCATGGACGAGGGCCAGACGCTGCGCGCGTGGACGGTCATGGAAACGATCGTCGGCGTCGTGGGCTTCCTCGTCGTGCTGGGCCTGAGCCTTCTATTCTGACATGGATTATTTGAACACCTATTTTGCCCACACTTTTTTCCTACACAAGGATTCTCATTCTCTATCACGAGTCAGCCCCATCGGACAACGATCACAAATGTATAACATTTCATCTTATCATTGACCGTCACCGTTGCCTCCACTATACTGATAGCAGATTGACGTTTGAAGTTCGCTGAGGACTAGCTTGTGGCTCCAGCGGCTTCCCGCGTCTGACTCTCGTCGCTTCTATTCGTCCGTGCCTTCCTCCCAACGAGCGAGTGTTCCTCGATCGCATCCTCGCCGTGGGTGGTGACGCCGGTGTCCGCTTGGACGCCGCGTGGACGCTCGATCTCGATCATTCTTCTCTCTACAGGTCCGCCGTTTCTCCTCCCCTCGTCGCACGACACGGCGTCGGGGGATCATAGAACGAAAACGGCCCGGCCCCCGCGACGAGAGGCCCAGCTCGCATTCCCACATGTCTACCGATCGTCCCTCCGACGCCCCACCTGCGCGTCTTGCCGAAGCGTGCACGTGGTTCCTGATCGCCGCGCCGCCCCCGCATCCCGAGTGGCCCATCGACGTACAGTTGGTTTTTGCGGAGGCGATGACCCGCCTTCTCGACCCTGAAGTGACCGCCAGAGCCATCGTCGAACGCTGTGGCCTCCGTGACCACAACGTGTACAGCCGGTTCAAACGCCACGTGGGATTTGGCATCAAGGAGGTCATCCTGCTCTATCGACTGCGGTTTGCCAAGAAGCTGCTCCGGGACGAGGCGTTGACCGTCGCGCAGATTGCGCAGGCCGTGGGGTATCGCAGTCCGGGTGGATTTTCGGCGACGTTCCGGCGACGCTGGGGCTGCTCGCCGACGGAGTACCGAAAGCAAACAGAAGGATGAAAAGGGGATTCCGCGATCTGGTTCGTATCGTGAATACAGCGGTGCCCAGCCGGAGAGAGCGATCTGTCAGACCGCCGGTACAGATTCTTCACTTGCCACTCTGCTCCCATGAAACCACGTCTCTCATTCTGGATCGGGGTCGCCGTCTTCCTCGCGGTCGGCGGAACGACTCTATTGGGATGCACGAGCGGCCCGACGCCGCCCGCCAAGACAGAAGGCTGCACGGCGACCACGTCGTGCTCTGGACCAGTGGGGCAGTGGGAGCATCTGGGGCTCTCCAGCGACCACCTCGACGTGGTCTCGGCGATTGCCGTCGACCGGTGCGACCCGCAGACGATCTACGCAGGCACGAGCGCGAGTTTCAGCGGAGGCACACCCACGGTGCTCTTCAAAAGCAACAACTGCGGGCAAAGCTGGGACACGCTCTTCGTGGGTGGCATTCAGGGCGGGGGCATCACCGACCTCGAACTGGATCCGAAACAGAAAGGGGTGGTCTACGCACTGCCGGGACCAGCCCTCAAAAGCACCGACGGCGGGACGACGTGGTCCGACATGACAAAGGACTTTCGCCTTAATACCCGAGCGCACGATCTGGAAGTTCACCCGCACGATCCACGCATCCTGTACTTAAACACCGGTACATTCGGGAGCGGACGGCTTCTCAAAAGCGTCAACGGTGGAGACAGTTGGACGAACCTGGAAACCGACACCTTCGGGCCTACTGAAGGAGAGATCGTCATCAGCCCCAGTCGTCCGCAGGTCGTGTATTTTCTTAAGGGGACCACGAGCGACGTGTATCGGACGGATGACGGCGGCGAGACGTGGACGAAGACGAGCCTTCGAGACTGGATCGACGAGCCTAACGAGACAAACACGGTACAGTCCGTTCTCGTCGACGCGGACAACTCGAACGTTGTGTACGCGGGGCTGGGGGTAGAGGTGCCTTTCGGAGGCGATACGGTAGAAGGTCCTCTTCTCGTCCGGAGTCGAGATGGTGGCAAGACGTGGCAAACGTACGCCACGGGGCTTCCTAAGCGGGGCATCGGCCAGAAACTGGTCCAGCATCGTGTGACAGGTGAGTTGTTCCTTATCTACACGGATGGAAATCAGGGCAACCTCTACCGGCGACCTCCTGGCACGGAGCAATGGAGCTCGTTTGGAATCGACTCCCTTCGAACGCAGTCGCACTTTTACGGCGCTCTGGAAGTCGTTGAGGCCGACAATAGCTTGTATTTCGGGCTCAGCGGGCTCTATCGGATGAAGCTACCTCTAGTGGAGTGAGAATGAATTACTTTCTTGAAGTACATTTCAGAATACTCGGCTACATGCACAGATTGGAGACCATGTTTTACCAGATCAGGACGTTCAAAGCAATGATGATATCTCAAGCGGAATGCCGGAAACGATCTCCTCCTTTCGAATGACGATCAAAAAAAAAGAAGCGGGCACCTCCTCGGCCAAGGAGACGCCCGCACCTGCAGGTCGCAGCAAACGACCGGTCCGAATAACCACAGCCACTTACTCCAACCTACAGAAAAACCATCATGCATCTTATCAGCTTTGCAAGCGCTCGACTCCAACAACGCACCTCGTCAATTGGGCGTTTCGTCCTCATCGCAATTTTGTCCGTCGCGTTCACGCAAGTGAGCGTTGCCCAGGACGGGCTGGTCGGGGACCGGGCCATCAAAATGACGACCTGGGAGGGAAACACGTACGAATACGTGGATGGCGAAATTATTATCAAACTCGCGCCGAGTACAATGCCCGACCACGTCCGTCCTCTGTTGAGCCAACACGGCGGTCGACTGGCCTTGAGCAAAGAAGATCTCATCGAGAAGTTTGAAACCAAATACAAGAGATCGAAGCTGGACGTGGATGCAAAAAGGCGAATCGCCGAGTACATTTGGAACCGGCCATGGAAGGCCGTCCGGCTTCCGGAAGGCCGGAATATTGTTCCCGTCATGGAAGCTCTCCAGAAGTCGCCACTGATCGAAAATGCCACTCCAAATCAGGTCGTGGTCGGTGCAGACATGTCCTCCAATAGTCATTCTGAAGGAAAGAACGACGGGTCAAATGAAGGCAGCGTCAACGTTGATCGCGGTACAAATTCAGGGGTGTACCCACATGAGCCCACCCGTCCCCTTGAGCGTATGCGCCCAATCGGATCGGAGACCGGAACTCCTTCAACGGATCATACTCCACTCCCATTTCTGAGCGCTACAGCCAACGCACAGGAACCGAATGATCCCTACTTCCAGGGTACAGGTCCCACGACTTTCAACCATCAGTGGGGCCTGAAAAATACAGGACAGACTCCTCCCGGTGCAACGCGAGCCGACTCCGACATCGACGCGGAAGTAGCCTGGGGATTCGAAACCGGGGACTACGGGACGGTAATCGCGATTATCGATACGGGAATCCCCTTAGAAAGTGATGATAATGTCTGGGACTCTTTTGACCTCTCCCATCCTGACCTTGACAACTTCAACAAAGTCGCTTTGGGAAGCGACTGGACGAATACAGGTAAAGGTGTCAGAGATGATAACGGGCACGGTACGCACGTAGCAGGAATCGCCGGGGCCGAAACCGACAATGGTGTGGGAGCATCCGGAGTTTGTTGGGACTGCCAGTTATACATTGTCAAGTCATTAGAAAGAGATAGAGGTGGTGATTTGGTTGATGCAATTAAGGGAATTAATGAGGCTATTGCCTACAGCAAAGAGGCCGTAGTTGACAACATGGTGATCAATCTCAGCTGGGAGACTAAGGATGGTACCGGTAATGATAATTTGGAGGAGGTCATCGCTGATGCTGGCAGCGAGGGAATCCTCGTCGTTGCCGGCTCGGGCAATGATGGTGGTTCCGTAGGATTTCCCGCTGCTTATGCAAGTACGATGCTCCACGTCATTGCCGTTGGAGCCTCTAACCATAACGACGATCCGGTGTCGTACTCGAACCATGGAACCGAAATCGTCGTGGCCGCTCCCGGCGGAGATGGAGGTTCACTGAATGAGGACGATATCTTCTCAACCTACCCGGATTATGAAGATTTCTACCTTCGAAACAATGCGGGAGTATCGATGAATTATGGTTATAATTGGGGGACCTCGATGGCCGCGCCATTCGTGTCAGGAACGGCCGCTTTGATGTGGGAGAGGGAGAAAACTCTGTCCCCCTCCGACATTCGCCAGATCCTCATCGATACAGCGGAGGAAGGCTGGACGGATCCCGGCCCTGATGAGTTTTTCGGCCATGGTCGGATCAATGCCGGAAAGGCCGTCGAGAAAGCGGTCGATCCAGAAGCGCCCAACCTGGAGATGACGAATGCGGGGCAGGCCAACCAGAACCCGCAGCTCGACTGGACGGACAACACCGAGCCGGACTTCGACGACTACAAGGTATACCGGTGCGCCAGCTACTACTCGTCGTGTAGCTGGACGCATCTCGGCGACGTCACGTCCAGCGACTACACCGACTACGGGGTCATGATCTCAGGGGATGGCGATGGCGATGACGAATACGTCTACCACGTCAAGGCCGTGGATACAGACGGGTACGATTCGGATCAATCGAACTGGGTCTCCACGTGGGGCACGACGCCGCAGCTCCGCGGTCCGGCGACCTCCGAGGACCCGGTCTTGCCAGAGGACTTCGGGCTCGACGCCTCCGTCCCGAACCCGGTGCGCACGCAGGCCACGATCCGCTACGCCCTCCCCGAGGCGTCGGACGTCACGCTCACCGTCTACGACGTGATGGGCCGCGAGGTCATGCGGCTGGTGGACGGCGCGATGCCGCTCGGATTTCACGAGGTGCAGATGGATACGTCCGACCTGCCGAGCGGGACGTACCTTTACCGCCTGCGGGCCGGGCGGGGCTTTTCCGAGTGATTGCGTGTTCAGGAGTCGAACGCTTGTCACAACGCGTCCAGCTCCGGAAGCCGTTCCCGAATATCCCGCACAATCGCGTCGGGCGACGCGTCCACGGACACGGTGAGCACCTCATCGGCGTCTGGAGGTTCCAGCGCGTCGAACTGGCTTTGAAGCATGTCGGCGTCGAAGAAGTGGTCCGTGCGCGCCTCCATGCGCTGCCGGATGAGGTCGTACGAGCCCTTCAGATACACGACCCGCAATCCCTCGTTGCCGTCGCGGAGCACGTCGCGATACGCGTCCTTGAGCGCCGAACAGGCGACGACGGCCGGCTTCCCCTCCTCCAATCGATCGTGGATGAAGTCCCGAATCGCGCGAAGCCACGGTTCGCGGTCCGCATCCGTGAGCGGCCGTCCGGACGCCATCTTCTCCACGTTGCGCTCGGGATGGAAGTCGTCCCCGTCGAAAAAGTCCCACCCGAGCGCATTGGCCAGCCGCCTGCCCACCGTCGTCTTTCCCGAGCCGGACACGCCCATGAGGACGACGATTGACGGCTTGGAGGAGGACGTCGTGGATGTTTCCATCAAAACAGTGCGCGCAGAGGCGGATGGGTTTTCTTGAAAGGGGGCGAACGGGCGGGAGATGTCGACGTCTTTGACGCGTCCATTCCCTCTTGAAATGCGGCACCCGGAACTCAGGCTCCCCGGAATTCGAAGTCCTCGGCGTGGATCCGGCCGCGGGACACGCCGAGCGTTCTGAACTGTTGTGTGAGGTCCTGGGTCAGGCGCTGTGGCCCGCACAGGAAGATGTCACGGTCGTCCAGATCCGCGACCTCCTCGGCGTGGAGGTGCCCGTCTTCGACGGAACAGACGAGCGCAATCTTGAGAGTCGGAAGGGCATCGCCGATGGACTGCAGCTCCTCCAAATGGACCGCGTCGCCCCGGCTGTGGACGCAATAGTAGAACTCCACGTCGTGCGTCCGGTCGTCGGTCTCCGCCATGTGTCGTGCCCAGCTCAGGAACGGCGCCACGCCGACGCCGCCTGCAATCCAGACCTGCTTCGGCGCACCCTGCCGGTAGTCGAACCGTCCGTAGGGACCTTCCACCCGAACGGGCGTCTCCGGCGTCAGATGGCGATGGAGGTCGGACGTAAAGTCGCCCAGCGCCTTCACGGTCAGCCGTAGGCGAGAGGCCCCGGCGGGCGAGCAGATCGTAAAGGGATGCGCCTCGCGCGAGAGGTCTTCGTGCTCGAACGTGACCCACACGAACTGCCCCGGAAAGAAGCCGATGTTCTCGTCCGGATGCTGCGGGACGAGTTCGATTTCCATCACCTCGTCGTTCAGGTTGTGCGTCGCATCGACCACGTAGCGATGATTACCCGCCTGACGCGGAACGACGACGAGCTTGTACAGAGCGCCGACGAGCCCGAGCCCAGCCAGTCCCACCATGTAGACGCGGAGCCCCAGGCTCTCGGCGACGAGCACCGGTAGGCCACGGGTACTGCCCACTCCGAGCATGTGCACCAGGCCCGCCACCAGCACGAGGCCGAGAAGCTGATGCGAGCGCTTCCACAGGTCGTACGGAAACCGCGTGTAGAGAGTCAGTCCCATGAGCACGACCAGTCCCCACAGCGCCCAGACGCCCACGTTCACGGTCCACCGACCGTGCACCGGCAGTACGAAAAGCAGGCTGCGCGTGACGTCCGCTGGGAGAAAGCGGGCGGCAAGCGCAATGGGGTGCAGGCACAGCAGCCCGAACGCCGTGAGGCCCATCGTGTGATGCGTTCGGTACATGCCGTCGAGCCCGCCGAAGTAGTCCTCAAGAAACCGAGCTCGAGACGACAGCACGAAGGAGACAGACAGGAGCGCCATGCCCCCCAGCGCGGCAAACTGACCGAGGCGAATGGGCACCACCGCCTCGGCCCCGCGTCCAGAGAGCGGTGCACTCGTGACGGCGGCAAGGAGCACCGGCGCAATGGCCACCGCCCACGCAATGTTCGGCCCGATCGTACGTCTGGACATCATGCCATCGCCAGGGAATATGCCATCGCCAGGGAGTGCCATCACCAAGGAGTGCCGACCATCCGCCCTGCGTTCTGCACCGCCCCTCCGCAGCATCACATCGCCTCTGCAGCTTACAGAAAGCGCCGCCGCCGACCTCCTGAGGAGCGGCGCCTCATTGACCTGCCGGAGGCCGGAGTGAACACTGCACGCATGCAAGGCCCAGCGTCTGCCGGTCCCCGGGGTCTAGACGTCCCACGTGAGAATGTCTTCCTCGGACTTCTCCCTGTCCTCCCACTCTTCGGCGTCTTCGGACGGTTCTTTCGTCTCGGTGATGTTGTAGCCGAGCTCGCGCCACTGATTGGAGAGATACTCGTTCCACTGTGCATAGTGCTCCCACTTTTCGGGCACCTCATCGTCTGGGTAAATGGCCTCCACCGGACAGACCGGCACACAGGCGTTGCAGTCGATGCACTCGTCGGGCTGAATGGCGAGGAAGTTGGGGCCTTCGTAAAAGCAGTCCACCGGGCAGACCTCGACGCAGTCGGTGTACTTGCAGTTGATGCAGGGCTCGGTGACGATGTACGGCATAGGCGACAGAAAACAAGCAAGAACGATGTGCACACGACGGGCCGCCCGGCTCCAGACGGCCCGCATTGATTCGGTAGTGTGATAGCCCGTATGTTTTCTGCGGTTCCAGATTGCGCGGATCTGTGCCGCGACCGTCACGCCCCGCCGGGGCCCGCCATGAACTGCCACTGCCTGCCATGCCCGACGACCCGCCTGTTCTCGCCCTGATCGCCCACGACGGCAAAAAGGCCGATCTCATTTCGTTTGCGCACAAGCACACCGAGCTTCTACGGGACTTTCGGCTGGTGGCCACGGGCACGACCGGTTCGATGCTGGAGGACCAACTCGATCTCGACGTGCGTCGCTACCACTCGGGTCCGCTCGGCGGTGACGTGCAGATCGCTGCGCGCATCGTGGAAGGGGACCTGTTTGCCGTCATCTTCTTCGTGGATCCACTCGACAAGCACCCGCACGAGCCGGACATACAGACGCTGCTGCGAGCATGCAACGTGCACAACGTTCCGCTGGCCACCAACGAGGCCACTGCCCGGTACATCCTTGCGCAGTACGCCGCGACGCAGGAGGATTCGGCGCCGTAGAGGGGCGTGCGCCCGTCGCGAGACGCCCCTCTCTGGAGGCAGCGGCAGGGTCTGCACGAGCGCGTCTCACGTGGCGGACAGCCCACCGCCGTCCGCGCCTCGTCCCCGAGCTCACCCTGCGTGTGTTCAGACGGCGTGGCCTCGATTCGCGCAGGAGTTGTGTTCGCGCAGGAGTCGTGTTCGCTCACGAGTCGCCAAAGAGATCTGGATCCTTGTTCGGATGCCGGTCGAAGTGCTTGTAGGCCTGTTTCGAGGCGACCCGACCGCGGGGCGTGCGCTCCAGGAATCCTTCCTGGATAAGAAAGGGCTCGTACACTTCTTCGATCGTTCCGGGCTCCTCGCCAACCGACACCGCCAGGTTCTTCAGTCCGGTGGGGCCGCCATCGAAGTTTTCGATGAGCGTGAGCAGAATACGGGTGTCCATGTCGTCGAGCCCCTCTTCGTCCACTTCCAGGGCGTTGAGGGCCCGATCCGCGATCGCGCGGGTGATGCAACCGTCGCCCTCGACCTCCGCAAAGTCACGCGTGCGACGCAACAGCCGATTGGCCACCCGGGGCGTGCCCCGACTCCGGCGGGCAATCTCGAAGGCCCCGTCCTCGGTCGTCTCGACGCCCAGAATGCGCGCCGACCGCTCCGTGATGTCCTGCAGCAGCTCGGCCGTGTAGTAGTCGTAGCGGAAGTCGATGCCGAAACGGGCCCGCAGCGGCGCCGTGAGCAATCCTTTGCGCGTGGTCGCCCCGATGAGCGTGAACGGGGGCAAGGAAATTTGCACCGTGCGGGCGTTCGGGCCCGCGTCGATGACGATGTCGATGCGGTAGTCCTCCATCGCCGAGTACAGGTACTCTTCGACGACGGAGCTCAACCGGTGGATCTCGTCGATGAAGAGAATGTCGCCCTCCTCCAGGTTGGTGAGGACGCCGGCAATGTCGGCGGGCTTCTCCAGCACCGGTCCGCTCGAGGTACGGATGCGCGCGCCCATCTCGTTGGCAATCACATGGGCCAGGGTGGTCTTGCCCAGGCCCGGCGGTCCGGACAGCAGCACGTGGTCCAGCGTTTCACCGCGCTGCAGGGCCGCGGTCATGAAAACGTTGAGGTTCTCCTTGATCTTCGTCTGCCCGACAAATTCGTCCAGCGTCTGCGGGCGCAGCTTCTTCTCGATGTCGGTCTCCGACGGCTTCGGCGTGGCGGAGAGGGCGTTGGAGCGCTCGTTGCTCATGTCTGCGAGGCCTGTGTGAACAAACCAGCGGAAACCCGCGGGACGGGCGGCTGCGGGGCTTCAAATCAATCTGCGCCCGAGGGTTCCTGTGCAAACGATGTGTGCATCATGCAAAAAGGGACTGCCCGAGAGCGAGCAGTCCCTTCAGAATCCAGAGCCGACGAGGATGCAGCGGGGCGCATCTAGACGCTGCCCCTCCCCGGTCGTGGAATGCGTACGGAAGCCGACAGACTACTGCCGCTTCCGGTTGTCTCCGCGCTTCCGCCGGCGATGGCGACGGCGCCGGGCCTTCTTCTTCTCCAGCCGTTTTTCCTCCGACGGCTTCATGTACGCCATGTTTTGCCGGTACTCCCGGAGTACGCGACTCCGGTTCACCTGGCGGCGGAAGCGTTTCAGTGCGCGATCAATGGATTCGTTGCCTCGAACTTTGACACCAACAGCCAAAATAGATCCCCTCCTTGAGAAAGTCTGATTCGTGTGATTAGCTTTCGGATGCGCGCAGGGCCTTGCCTGCGGATGAGATGCAACGAGCCCCCCGCTGCCGTGTTTCTCGGCTTTCGCCGTCGGGTGCCACGACGGACTGCTGCTGTTCTCACTTGCACCACCCACATGGATACCCCAGACCGCCTCGTCCTCGCAACCCGCAACCCGGGAAAGGTCGATGAAATTCGCGCGCTCCTCGCCGACCTTCCCCTCACGCTCCTGCCGGCCAACGCCCTCGACGCCCCGCTGGACGTCGTGGAGGACGCCCCCACGCTGGCAGGCAATGCGAAAAAGAAAGCCGAGGCCTACGTCGCGCACACCGGCTGCCCGGCCCTCGCGGACGACACCGGACTGGAGGTGGATGCGCTCGACGGGCGCCCCGGCGTCGAAACCGCGCGGTTTGCGGGCCCCGACGCGACGGCGGCCGACAACAAGCGCCGCCTCCTGGAGGTCATGAAGAAAGAGAAAAACCGTCATGCCCGCTTCCGAACGGTCGTCTGTTACGTCGATGCAGGCGGGAACGTCCACACGTTCGAAGGGGTGTGTGAGGGCTCGATCACCCGCATCCCGCGGGGCGAAGGCGGCTTTGGCTACGACCCCCTGTTTCTTCCGGACGGCCACACGGAAACGTTCGCCGAGATGACGGCGAACGCAAAGAACGCCATCAGTCACCGGAAGATTGCGCTGGAGAAATTCAGCCACTTCCTGCACGACCGGTTCGAAGGCAACGACTGACGTCCACCGGACTCCCTGTTTCTCATCGTACTGCTTCTATGGTTGCCCTTGTACAACGCGTCTCTGAAGCCTCGGTCGACATCGAAGGCGAAACGGTCGGGGCCATTGGTCCGGGCCTGCTCATCCTGCTGGGTGTGCATGTGGACGACGACGAAACGCAGAGCACCGCGCTGGCGTCGAAATGTGCATCGCTCCGCATCTTCCCGGACGCCGACGGCCGCATGGACGAGTCGGTCCAGGACGTCGAGGGCGGTGCGCTGGTCGTTCCGCAATTCACCCTCTACGGTGATACCTCCCGCGGCAACCGCCCGTCGTTCACTGACGCCGCGCCCCCCGACGTCGCCGAGACGCTCTACGAGCACTTCGTCGAGGCCCTCGAAGCGGAGCTCGGGCGCCCGGTGCCCACCGGCGAATTCGGCGCCATGATGGACGTTCACCTGACCAACGACGGTCCGGTGACGCTGTGGCTAGAGCGGTGAGCTCAGATGGGTCGTTTCGCGTTCCGAGCGGGGTCCTTCGCGAAGCGCCCCGCCATCCGCTCGATGGGTCGCATCGTTCCTCCGTTCTCTGTTCCCTGTTCAACCCCCCCTGCACGCCATGCGCGCCCTCCTCGTTCTGCTTTTCGTCTGTTTCCCCCTCTGTGCCATGGCGCAGTCCCCGGCCGATTTCGTGCTGCACAACGCAACCATTTACACCGTTGACGCCGACAACCCGCAGGCCGAGGCGCTCGCCGTCCGCGACGGTCGCCTGCTCATGGTGGGGGCTGCCGAGGACGTGCTCACGGCCTACCCCGACGCCGCCCGGATCGACGCGGAGGGCCACACCGTCGTGCCGGGCCTGATCGACGCCCACGCCCACCTGATGGGCCTGGGCCAAAGTCGCATCCGTGCAGACCTGGTGGGGACGTCGTCGAAAGCCGCCATTCTCGATACGCTGACCGCCTACGCGCAGCAGCTTCCGGACGGCGCCTGGCTCCTGGGCCGCGGCTGGGACCAGAACGACTGGCCCACGAAGGCATTCCCGACGCGGCAGGATCTGGATGACGCCTTTCCCGAGCGGCCCGTCTTTCTGTCGCGCATCGACGGGCACGCCGCCTGGGCCAACACCGCGGCGATTGCAGCGACCGTCGGCCTCGACAGCCTCCGTACGATGGACGATCCGGAAGGCGGTTCCATCCTGCGCGCCGAGGACGGCACCCCAACCGGCGTGTTCATCGACGCCGCAGAGTCCATCGTCGCCTCCGAGATTCCGCCCCCGCCCGAGGCCGAGCAGAACCGCGCGCTGACGGCCGCGCTCGACGCCACGGCCACGCACGGACTGACCGGTGTGCACGACGCAGGCGCCGACCTCGCCACGATCGAGCGCTATCAGCAGTTCATCGACCAGGGCCAGTTTCCTCTGCGTCTCTACGTCATGATTGGCGGCCGCGGCGAGACCTTTGACACCTTCTGCGAGCGCGGCCCTATGCACGATTACAAGGGACGGCTCAGCGTTCGTTCGGTGAAGTATTACGTAGACGGTGCCCTCGGCAGCCGCGGCGCGGCTCTGCTGGACCCGTACAGCGACGATCCCGACAACCGCGGCCTCCTGATGAAAGAACCGGAGGTCTTCCGGCAGGACGTCATGGACGCAGTGCGCTGCGGCTTCCAGGTTAACACCCATGCCATCGGCGACCGGGCCAACCGCATCACGCTCGACGCCTACGAGGCAGCCCTGAACTCGCTCGGCCCCGCCGTCGGGCGGCACCGCGTAGAGCACGCCCAGATCCTGCATCCCGACGACATCGGCCGCTTCGCGGCGTTGGACGTGATCGCCTCCGTGCAACCCACCCACGCCACGAGCGACATGCCGTGGGCCGACGAACGCCTCGGCCCTGATCGGCTCGACGGGGCCTATGCGTGGAAAAGCCTGAAGGAGAGCGGCGCGCGCCTGGCCTTCGGCTCCGACTTCCCTGTGGAGGACGTCGACCCGCTGGAGGGCTTCTACGCCGCCATCACCCGGCAAGACGCCGAGGGGAACCCCGCGGGCGGATGGACCCCCGACGAACGCGTGTCCCGACAAACGGCCCTGGAAGGATTCACCATCGATGCGGCGTACGCGGCTTTTCAGGAAGACGAACTCGGGTCGTTGGAACCCGGAAAGTACGCGGACTTCGTGGTGCTCTCCCGGGACATCATGACCGTCCCGCCGCAGCACATTCTGGACACGGAGGTCATCGCCACGTATGTGGGCGGTACGCCGGTGCATGCTGTGGACGGGTGGCCCGCGCCGTCGTCGCCCCGTTCCGACCGGTGAACGGACTCGTAATGCACGCCTTTTCCTCGAAACTCCCCACCCGGCTCCGAATTTGACGGGGTGACGCGGTCGACCAAGGGTGGGAAGTCGCATCCCCCGCCAGGCCGCTCCCTTCATCGTTCCGCGCATCGTTCTCGACAGGTGTTCCATGGCTGACTCCTCGACGCTCACTCACGTCGATCCCAAAGGCGGCATTCGCATGGTGGACGTGTCCAGCAAAACCGACTCGATTCGCACGGCCGTGGCTTCGGGCCGCGTGGTCCTTGGCGACGAGGCCTTCCAGCGTGTCCGCGACGAGGACATCCAGAAAGGCGACGTCCTGACCACGGCGCAAATTGCTGGCATCATGGGGGCGAAGCAGACGTCCGACCTCATCCCGCTGTGCCACAACGTTGAAATTGACGGCATTGAGGTGGACTTCACCTTGAGCGAAGACGCCAAGGCGATCGACATCCGGGCCTACACCAAATCCATCGGCCCGACTGGCGTCGAGATGGAGGCCCTGACGGCCGTGTCGGTCGCGGCGCTAACGATCTACGACATGTGCAAATCGGTGACGAAGGGCATCCAGATCCAGGACGTGCAGTTGCTGGCAAAGACCGGCGGCCAAAGCGGAAACTGGAAAAGCGACACTGCCCCGGAGAGCGCCGACAATGGCACCGAAGCGGCGTTGGATGAGTCTGAGTAACGCCGAGCGCGAACGCTGAGCGCCGCCGCCCTTCCGATTCGTCCCCCTCGTTTCCGTCCCCCTCGTTTCCGTCCCGTGTCGGGCCGTTCCGCTCCAGCGGCTGGCTCGGGCTCCCCTGCTCTTGCCTCCCGTCCTATGAGCACCGCGAACGATGCCTCGAACGCCCTTGCCTCGTTCACTGCGTTTGCGACGACCGGTGTCCTCAACCTCACGCAGGACCTTACGCACGCCGTTCTAACTAGCATCGGCGAGATGGAGGGGGCCGACCCGGAGTTGGTGGCCGAAGAAACCCTCTGTCTTACGGCAACCGCCACCGCTCGCGCGGCCGAAGTCGGTGCGCAGGACACCCCGGCGCTGGCCGCGTCCATCCAGGACGTTCTGCTCCAGCTTCCGTACACGTACCGCGACTACCTCATCGGGTGCGCGATGATTGAGGGCGACGATCCCGACCTCCGGGAAGTGGGCGCGACGGTGCGGCACCGCCTTCAGCACAAGCAGCAGTTTTACACCTCTCACCTTCCGGCGGGGCAGTTTCCCGGCCCCCACGCCCTCCGCGACGTGATGGAGATGTGGATGGGACGGGTGAGCCCGCCCAAGCTGCCGGAGTCTCCGCAGGAGCGACTGCAGCACCTGGGCCTCGTGGACGCGGCTGTGACGCACTGCAAGCTCATTCTCGCCTACGGGCGCCGCGGCGGTCCCCCGATCGACGAATAGTCTCATTTGCGCGTGGGAATTGTGACGCCCGCGACCGGGACGCGCCGCGCCTTTTGAAGATCGATGCGCAACGGCCGAACGGGGGCCGATCGGGTGCGGAAGCGGGGCGCATCGCTGGTTACTCCCGCACGCGCTGCGACGACTCGGTGCGGGTAGGCTCCGAACTTGCAGGCTCTTCGTCGGAAAGCTCCAGCTCGCCCTGGCCGTCGCCGGAACGCTCGGCGGACTCGGCGTCGGTCGCGTCCCACGCCCCGGCCTCAAGGTCTTGGATGTCGTCGACCTCGTCATCCAGATATTCAGACGGGGCGGAGAACACGTCTTCGATCTGGCGGATGGAGGATCGGGTTTCTTCCACCTCTTCGAGCAGCTGGTCGAGCTGAAAGGAAATCTCCTCCGGATCCTGCATCGTCCACGACTGCTCGTGAATGTACTTGACGACGTCTTCGATGGTGCTCAGCTGCGCACCGAGGATCTCCAGGTTTTCGTTGGCCTTGCGCAGCCGGGCCAGCCGCTGCTCCAGCACCTTCAGGCGCCGCTTCTTGACGTCGCGGATGCGCTCGGCGTCGTCGGCCATGTCGCGCTTGAGATCGCGCATCGACGACCGGATCTGGGCTTCGGTGGATTGATCCATGAAGTCGCGGTGCCGCTCCCGCTGGTGAAGCAGCTCCAGATAGGACTCTAGCAATCCGTCAATTTTGGTGAGGTGGCTGTCGAGGAGCCCCTGCGAGGCGTAGCTGAGCTTGCGGTAGTTGGTCTCGATCTGCTCGCGAAGCTTTCGAAGCTTGGCGTAGCGACGCTGGCTCCGGTTGCGTAGCTGACTGAAGAGTTCCCGTTGGGACGGCGGCTTGTGCTTCTCGGCCATCTTCTGCGAGCGCACATGCCGCTGAAACCGTTTGTTTCGCGGCATGATGCCCAGATACACCAGCTCGACGCCGCCGGTGAGCACGAGAATCAACTCGAACAGCCATCCGGGCATGCCCGCCACCATGCCGAGTCCTACCGCGGTTCCGGCGGCCACCGCCAGAAAGACCAAGTTCCAGGTGTTCAGGAACGCTTCTTTGGTGTAGTTGATGTCGGAGTCGTTCATGGTGTGCGGCACGGCGCGATGGAACAGCCGGGAGTGCGGACAGGGGGATGAGCGACCGGCGTCCTGGAAACAAATCTACGGGACACCCGCCGACGCGGCAGCAGGCCCATCATTCGCGGGGCATGCGTCCGATGGTCTTCTCAGGAAGCGTGTCGTCGGCGTCGCGCTCATCGTTCTCGTCGGATGCCGACGGCGAGGAGGCGTCGGACGGCACGGGGCGTGTCGCCGCTGTCATCTTGAGCTGCTGCACCAGGGCCTCGGCCCGGGCCTCTCGGTCAGCGTCCTCGAGCGTGCGTGCCTCGGTCGACGGGTCCTCGTCGGTCGAGGCATCGAGAGCCATCTCCAGCCGAGCCTCCTCGCGAGCCGTTTCGTGTGTCAGCCGGTCGATGAGGTCGCTGCTGCGTTGGAGCAGGGTCTCCGCCCCGCGCTTGACACGCTGCAGCGCCGACTGGATCGTGTTCGCCTGCGTGGACCTCTTCTTGAGGGCGCGCAACTTCTTACGCGCCCGCAGGCGCTCCTTCTCTGCCTCCTTGATCCGCTGGTATTCTTCTTCGGTCATGAGCCTGTGGGGACCTGGTACAATGGGAACCGCGAACGAGCACAGCGCGGGGGCCGCCCCATCCTCGCGTCGCACCTGTGCAGGCGTCAGTCAGACTTCGTGCGCTGCTTGCCGATCGTCTTGGAGGGCTCTTCCAGCTCCTCCTCGGCAGGCACGTCAATCTGCTCCTCCGACGCCGGCTCGGACTCCTTCTCCTCCATGCCCATGTCCATCTTGAACTGCTTCACGATTTCTTCGGCGCGCATCTCTTCGGCGTCCTGCTCAATCTGCAGTTCGTCCTGATCGACCGTGTCCAACGCCATCTCCATGCGGGCCTCGTTTTGAGCCGTCTGCTCTTCCAAGCGGTTGATCATCTCGTCGTGCGTCTGGTCGAGGCCCGAAACCTCAAACTGCTCCAGCGTATCGGCGATCTCGGCCTGCCACTGCGCCCGCTCGTGGGCCCGAAGCGCGTCCTTGGCTTCCTGGATTTTCTTCTCCTTCTCGCGCATGAACGCCTTTTTGACGTTCTGCGCCTTTTCGTAGGCCCGGCGGGCGTGCTGGAGCATCTCCTGCGACTGCTCCAGGCTCTCCTTCTCCTTCTCCAAACGCATTGCGTACTTCTTCGCGATGTCGTCCCGGTCGTTCTGAATGGCCGCCCGGACGCGCGAGGTAAGCTTCTGTACCTTGTCCTCCGACTTGCTGACCTCCTTCTCAAGACGCTTCACGTTGGCCAGCACTTCCGAGATGTTTCGGTTCATCTCGGGCACCTGATCGTTGAGCTCCCGGATGTTCTGCTCCAGAATCATCCGGGGATTTTCCATCGCGGAGACAGCTCCGCCGAAGAGGGACTTGATGAACCGCGTAAACCGAGACCAGATAGACATGAGCCGTGTGGATTGCGAAGAAAGATCACCGCGTTATCGGAGAATATACTTCATCGCGGCTGCAATTGTTACAGCCCCCATCGGCGCATCGGAATGACTCAACGACGCAGGAAGATTTCCTGCTCCAGGAGGCGCGGCTCTCGACCTCCCAGACGGCGAAGAAGCTGCGCGCGTACATCCCGCAAGGGGCCCTTGTGCGTGTCTCCAGCGCGTGTTCGTCTGCAGCGATGACGTATTCTCACGGCCCCCAGCCTTCGGCCGTGTAGCGACCCAGGAGCGGCGTCGGGGATGCGGGTGGCTCCGCGGAAAAGGCATAGGCGTCTTGCACGGCCTGCTGGACCGGTGCAACCTGATCGGGATCCGCGGTGTGAATGCGGGCGAGCACGTCGCCGGGGTGGACGGAGTCGCCCGGTTTTTTCAGGGCGCTGAGCCCCGCGGTGGGATCCACGTCGTCCTCCTTGGTGCGACGACCGGCCCCGAGATCGACCGCGGCGTGGCCGACGGCCAGTGCGTCGAGGTCCGCGACGTAGCCCTCGGCATCGTCGGGGGCCGTGACCGTCGCGACCGAGTCGCGGTCGGCGCGGGAGGTCGGATCGTCGATGGCGCCCACATCCCCATCTTGCGCTTCGACGAGCGCGCGCAGCGTCTCCAGCGCCGACCCATCGTCGATGGCCTGCTGGGCTCGCTCGCGCCCCGCCGCCGGCGAGTCGGTGGCCCCGCCCAGCGCCAGCATCTCCCCGGCGAGCGCCGTTACCACCTGCATGAGGGCCGTATCCGCATGCTCGCCGTGGAGGCATTCGATGCTCTCCTCCACCTCCGGCCAGTTGCCCACGGCGCGCCCGAGCGGCACGCTCATGTCCGTCATCAGCGCAACGGTTGGTACGTCGTGCTCGGTGCCGATGGCCACAAGCGTTTCGGCCAGGCGCCGGGCCTCGGCGTCCGTCTTCATGAACGCGCCGCGTCCGCACTTTACGTCGAGCACCAGCGCGTCGATGCCCTCGGCCAGCTTTTTGCTCATGATGGAGGCCGCGATGAGAGGAATCGACTCGACGGTGGCCGTCACGTCGCGAAGGGCGTAGAGCTTGCCGTCGGCCGGGGCAATGTCGTCGGTCTGCCCGATGAGGACGAGACCGATGTCTTCCAGCTGCGCCTTGTACGCGTCGATCGACCGGTCCGTCTGGAAGCCGGGGATGGACTCCAGCTTGTCGAGCGTTCCGCCCGTGTGCCCCAGTCCGCGCCCGCTGATCATCGGAACCGGAACGCCGCAGGCGGCCACGATCGGAGCGAGAATGAGCGACACTTTGTCTCCCACCCCGCCGGTCGAGTGCTTGTCGACCTTCGTACCCGGCAGACCCGACAAGTCCAGCACCGTGCCCGAATGCAGCATTGCGTCGGTCAGTGCAGTGGCCTCCCCGTCCGACAGACCGTTAAGGAAGGCGGCCATGAGGAAAGCGCTCATCTGGTAATCCGGCACGTCTCCGGCGGTGTAGGCATCGATAAGGGCTTCGATGGCGGACGGGGCGAGGGCGTGCCCATCACGCTTCTCGGCGATGAGACGAACCGGGTTGACGTTACTCATGGTCGTTGAACGGTGAAACAGAAGAAGGCGAAACCCGCAGCGGAGCACGACCGCATCATGCAAAACCGCATCATGCAAAAAGGGCCACCCGCGGGGCAGGTGGCCCTCTATCTCAACGATTTCGGCGAAGCGCGATGCCGCCTTGTGCCGTCACGAGGGCAGCGGAGACGGCAACACGTCGTCGTCGATCTCCGCGCCATGCGAAACGAAGGGCGGACTATTCTTCGCTGTCGTCCTCGTCTTCGTCGTCCTGGTTGAGCCCGTAGCGGCGGTTGAACTTCTCGACGCGGCCGGCGGTGTCAACGAACTGGCGGCGGCCCGTGTAGAACGGATGATTGGTCGAGTCGACCTCAGACTGGTACACCTCGCGGTCCATCGTCGACCGAGTCGTGAACTCGGTCCCATCGGCCAGCTTGATGGTTACTTCGTTGTACTCAGGGTGGAGATCCTTCTTCATGGCGGGAAAACGTTAAAACGAGAATCTGCACGCGGTCGGGGTCACAGAAGTCTCAACACGAGACATTCGCCAAAAAGTTTCTCTCTGTGCACGCGAAGATGGCGCAAAGCTCCGAATCGTCTCTCCCTACCGGGCGTCGCCGGGCGCCAGTGTGTGGAGAATCTGCATGGCGTTCCGTTTACTGTAGGCAGCCGGTGGGGCTCCGGTCCCCTGCATCGCGCACATTCTGCTGATTTGACATCCTGCCTATGCCTGTTCACGAACGCGCCGGTCAGCCGGCGACCGACTCCGATCTTCTTGACGTGTCTGCCCTGCTTTCGGCGTACCAAACCGAGCGGCCCGATCCGACGGTGCGTGCCGAGCGGGTTTCGTTCGGAACGTCGGGCCACCGCGGGTCGGCCTTCGCGCGGACCTTCAACGAGGCGCACATCTTGGCCATTGCGCAGGCGGTGTGCGAGTATCGCGCGCAGGCCGGCATCGACGGTCCGCTCTTCCTCGGCATGGACACGCACGCCCTCTCGGCCCCAGCGCACAGCACGACGCTGGAGGTCCTGGCGGCCCACGAGGTCGACGTCCGCATCGCGGCCGACGGTGCCGTGACGCCCACGCCCGCCGTGTCGCACGCCATCCTGACCCACAACGACGGCCGGTCGACCGGCCTGGCCGACGGTCTCGTGATTACGCCCTCCCACAATCCACCGGCTGACGGGGGCATCAAGTACAATCCCCCCACCGGCGGCCCCGCGGGGCCGGAGATTACCTCGTGGATCGAAACGCGAGCCAACGAACTGCTGGAGGAAGACCTTGCCGGGGTGCAGCGCGTGGGCTACGAGCAGGCCCTGCAGGCCGATACCACCCAAACACACGATTTCTTGGGCCAGTACGTGGCGGACCTCGACGCGGTCATCGACATGGAGGTGATCCGGCAGTCCGGCCTTTCGCTCGCCGTCGACCCGCTCGGGGGAGCCGGGGTCGAGTACTGGACGGCGATCGCCGACCACTACAACCTGCCGCTGGAGGTGCTGCGCACAGAGATTGACCCAACCTTCCGCTTCATGACGCTGGACTGGGACGGGGAGATCCGCATGGACCCCTCCTCGCCGCACGCCATGCGGTCGCTCATCGATCTCAACGACCAGTACGACGTGGCCTTCTCGTGCGACACCGACCACGACCGCCACGGCATCGTCACGGGCTCGAACGGACTCATGGCGCCCAACCATTTCCTTTGCGTGGCGCTCGACAGTCTGCTACAGAGCCGCACGGACTGGGCGGATGATCTCGCCGTGGGCAAAACGGTAGTCACCACCAGCCTGCTCGACCGCGTGGCCGAGCGTCACGGGCATGATGTGCACGAGGTCCCGGTCGGTTTCAAATGGTTCGTTGACGGCCTGCTGGCCGAGTCGCTCGCCTTTGTCGGCGAGGAGAGCGCCGGAGCATCGTTTCTGCGGCGGGACGGATCGGTCTGGACCACCGACAAGGACGGCATCATTGCCGGGCTGCTTGCGGCCGAGATCACGGCGCGCCATGGCGAAGATCCGAGCGCGCGGTATGCCGACCTCACCGCCGACCTCGGGGCACCGGTCTTCGAGCGCAAAGACGCCCCGGCCACGCCCGAGCAAAAGGAGGTCCTCAAGAACCTGACGCCCGACCAGGTGACGCAGGACGCCGTCGCGGGCGACCCGATCACGGGCGTCCACACGCGGGCCCCGGGCAACGACGCGCCCATCGGCGGCCTCAAGGTGGACACCGCCAACGGATGGTTCGTGGCTCGTCCCTCGGGCACCGAGGCCATCTACAAGATCTACGCAGAGAGCTTCAAAGGAGACGCCCACTTGCAGGAATTGCATGCCGACGCACAGGCCCTGGTGAACCGCGCCTTCGAAGCATCGCCAGATGTCGAGGTGTAGGCCCGAGGGTGGACGCCGAGCGCATTGCCGCTGTTTTCACGTCAGGCACGACACACTGCGACCGTCGGACGGTGTACGTGACGAGCCCATTTCTCCCGACGCTTTTCTTCCCCCCCATGGATGACACGTACCGCGGCTTTCGATTCGAGCGCATCCGTACCACTGAGGGCGGCTTGGAGGTCGAGATGCTGCGCGCCTCGCGCGGACGCCTCACTCTGCATCTACGGGGAACCGAGGCCAATTTGCCGGAGGGGTGGACGCTCCGAGCCGTGCTGACTCGCGAGATCGATCGGCTCATCGACCCAAAGGCGCTCCGCGGCGTGGATCACCTCAACTAGCCGCCTGCGCGCATCAAACGACCGAGCGCGAACCGCTACGCCTTCTGCGCTCCATTGTCCGGGAGATCGGCCTTCCGCTTCACTTCGTTCTTGACCTTGCCGTAGATCGCAGAGAGGCCCTGCGTGCGCTGCATGCCCAGAAGCTTTGACAGGCCCAGCTGACGGAGGACGTCGGAGGGCGCCTCGGCCACTTCTTCGGGCGTCGCCCCATCGAACGCCTCCAGCAGGATCGAGACGAACGCCCGCGCCGTGGGGGCTTCCCGCGGCACATCCCCGACCAGGTGCACGGTGCCGTCTTCGACCTCGACGTGAAGGAAAACCGGCGACTGGCACTCATGCACCATGTCGATGCCCGCGTCTCGCATCGAGGCGTACTCATCGGGCAGGTCCGGGAGCTTGTCGGCATAGTCCAGCAGCAGTTCCAGCCGCATGTCCCGGTCCACCATTCGAAACGGCTCGGCGATCTCTTCAAGCGTCGGCATTGGGCGGTTTTCGGTCGAGAATGAAGGAAAGGAACCCCGGGGCGTCCGTCCCCAACGACGGAGCGCGGCATCGTGGAGAACGCATGCCGCGGGGTCGGAGCACCGGACGGGAAGAATACGGAAGAGCCGGGCAGATGTGTCCGCCCGGGCACTTCCCTCGAAGGCGGAGAGGCACACACGGCCTGGTCGTCCCTCTCCGCCCGTAGGGCTTCTGACAGCAGCCGTCGAAACGCTACGCCTTGTCGCTCTGCGCGTCGCCGGTTTCGATGGGCATGCCCACGAGGTTGCCCCACTCGGTCCACGAGCCGTCGTAGTTGCGCACGTCGTCGAAGCCGAGCAGATACTTGAGGACGAACCAGGTGTGGCTGGACCGCTCTCCGATGCGGCAATACGCAATCGTCTCCTCATCGGGGTTGAGGCCCTGCTCCTCCAGGTAAATTTCCTCGAGGGTTTCGCGGGGCTGGAAGGTTCCGTCGACGTCGTCCACGGCCCGACTCCAGGGCACATTGCTGGCCCCTGGAATATGCCCGCCGCGCATCGAGCTTTCCTCGGGCATGTCGGGCAGGTGCGTGATCTCGCCCCGGAACTCCTCGGGCGAGCGCACATCGACCATCGGGCCGTCCTCTTCCATGTGCTGGTAGACCTGATCGCGGAAGGCGCGAATGGACAGGTCCTGCTCGGGCACCGCATAGGAACCTCTCGGGAACTCGGGCACCTCTTTCGTAAGGGGACGATCTTCCTCAGTCCACTTCTTCCGTCCGCCGTTCATGATGCGGCACGCGTCGTGGCCGTACAGCTTGAAGACCCAGAAGGCATAACAGGCCCACCAATTGTTGCGATCGCCGTAGAAGACGACGGTCGTGTCGTTGGAGATGCCCTTCTCTTCACAGAGCGCCGCAAACTGCTCGCCGTCGATAAAGTCGCGGATGTCTTCCTGCTGCAGGTCGTTCACCCAGTCCACCTGCACGGCATTGGGAACGTGTCCCGTGTCGTACAGGAGAAGGTCTTCGTTGGACTCCACAATGCGGATGGAGTCGGTGTCGTCGAGGTGATCGGCCACCCAGTCGGTGGAGACGAGCACTTCGGAGTGCGCATAATCAGCCATGATGGAGCGTCGTTCGTTTGAGAGAAAGGAGAGAAAAGGTCAAACAAAAAGTCCCCTGCCGGCGGTCTTTCCGGAGGGGACGAGCCAAACACTCGGTACGGTTGGGTCGGTGCATCAGCACCGTTTCACATGCGCGTCCCCGGCGGCCGACGGACGACAACAACACCAACAGGAGGGCAGACCGACCATGCGCATGTGGGTTGAAGATGATACAGGAAACGGAGCCGCCCAGGGCATTGACGGCGGGATTAGGAGGACACGTATTGTTGCAAGTATTGAACCACCTCGTCCGGGCCGTCCAGGCGGTACTGGGCCGCCGAGTCGCGCAGATCCGGGGCCACTTTCACGGTCACGGCCTCCCGATCCATGGCTTGCAAAGCGGCAAAGGCATCTTCATCCGTCACATCGTCGCCCATGTAGATGGGCGTGCGGTCGGGGTGTTCCTCTGCAACCCGTCGGACCGCGGTGCCTTTGGTCAATTCTTTCGGGCGCAATTCTACCACTTTCTTGCCCCAGATGGCGTCCAAAATTTGCGGCATGCTTTCGACCCACGCGCGCAGTCGCTGCCGTGCGTCCTCCTCGCTCTCGGCCTGCCGATAGTGCACGGCGAAGGCCTGCTCCTTGTCCTCCACCTGCAGGCCCTCCACCGAGGGCACCGAGCGGCGGAGCGCGGCCAGGGCCTCGGCGGCTTCGTCGGACATCAAGTGCTCGGCGTCCCCTCCGATGGTGCCCTGCTGGGCGCCGTGGAGCCCGATGGCCGGCAGCGCAAGGTTCAGAAACCGATCCAGCGCCTCCAGCCCCCGGCCCGTCACAATCCAGACGGGATGCTCGTCGTTGAGCGCGCGCAACAGGGCCGGGACGTCCGGGTGCGGGTGTGCCTCGTCGGGGTCCTCAACGATGGGAGCGAGGGTGCCATCGTAGTCCAGAAAGAACAACGGCCGGTCGACGACGGGTATTTCCATGCTGGTTTAGAGTTCGGGGCCCGACGTTCCGAAGGTGTGATTTCTGATCGCGAGGCGGTTTCTGGTTCGAACGCACGGCTTCCTCCCATCGCACGACGCGCGCAGCCCCCGTCACGCGATTTCCGGCGAGCGGTGCAGGGCATCCAGGAAGTTATCGGCCCAGACGTGCACGTCGATGCTCTCGATGGTGCGTTTGAGGCCATGCAGGCGTTCTCGCTTCTCGTCGGACGGCATTTCGAGCGCCCGCTTGATGGAGTCCGCGAGGCCCTGCTGGTCGTACGGGTTGACCTGCACGGCTTCGGGCAGGAGATAGGCGGCGCCGGTCAGCTCCGACAGGATGAGCACGCCGTCCTGGTTGGCCGTAATGAACTCCTGCGTCACGACGTTCATGCCATCGCGCAGCGGCGTGATGAGCGCGGCGTCGGCAGCGCGGTAGAAGGCGCACAACTCGTACTGCGTATAGGTTCGGTACCGGTAGTTGACGGGCACCCAACTCTCCCGCGCGAACCGACCGTTGATGCGTCCCACGACCTCGTCGACCTCCCGGCGAATCTGCTGGTACGACTCCAACTCCGAGCGGCTGGGCGTGGCAATCTGAAAGAAGCTAACCTTGCCGTGATACTCGGGATTCTCCTCCAGGAACTGCTCGAACGCCAGCATTCGCGAACGGATGCCCTTCGTGTAGTCGAGCCGGTCGATGCCGATGATGATGTGCTCGGTGCCGAGGCGGTCCCGGAAGTCGTCTGCTTTCTGCTGGATCTCCGGGTCGTCGGCCATGGCGCGGAATCGCTCGACGTCGATCCCGATGGGATGGGCCTCGGCACGGATCTCGCGGCCGTGGTAGTGAAGCACGTTGTCTTCGACCTCGACCTCGTCGAGCAGCACCTCAGCGCTCTCCATGAAGTTGTCCACGTACTCTTGAACGTGGAAGCCAATGAGATCGCTTCCGAGCATGCCGCGCAGCAGTTCGCGCGACCACGGCAGGATGCGAAAGATTTCCATGGCCGGCCACGGTATGTGCCAGAAGTGCCCGATCGTGGCGTCGGGGCGCTGCTCGCGAATGTAGCCGGGCGAGAGCATCTGGTGGTAGTCCTGAATCCAGATCGTTTCGTCCGGGTCGCCGGTTGTTTCGTCGAGGACGGCCTCCGCAAAGCGGCGGTTCACCTCGCGGTAGGTATCGATGAACGACTTTCTCAGCTCCAGATGCTGGATGAGATAGTGCGATACCGGCCAGAGGACGCGGTTGGCCATGCCGTAGTAGTAGTTGTCGAGCTCCTCAGAGGTGAGGGGCACACGCCGCACGAGAAAGTCAGGATCGCTCGCGGGATAGTCTTGGCGCACGGGCAGGTCCGGGTCTTCGCCCATGCCGACCCACACCCCGCCCTGCTCCTCCAGCACCGGCAGGAGGGCCGTCGTGAGCCCTCCAACGGACGTTTCCCATCCGTCTTCGGTTTTTCGGATGGGGACGCGATTTGCGACGACGGTTAAGCTCAAGGGCCTATCAGTTCGTTCAACCCAAAGGACACGACGCTGATGTGCCGTAGTGTAGGGAAGAAGACGGACAACGTTTGCTGATCCGAAGCTTGTCGTTTTCTCTTCACACAACGGTCGCATGCGGACTGTTCGGTCCAACCTACGGACGGGCGTTACGACCTTGCTCCGCTGCCGTGTGCGCATCATCGGTGCGTATCATCGGTGCACCTCATCATCGTCCGCCCGGGCCCACACGGGGGCGGGCGAAGAACACCGGTGTCGCCACTCGCGCCCGGCTCCCGAAGAGGCCCGTGCCGCCTTCCACGTGTTCGATGAGGCTGGGAATGGCGCCCGGGGAAAACGCCCCTCCCCCCTGCTGGGCGCTCTGCGACCGGAGGAAGTCGTAGAGGTTGCCGTCCAGCGCACTCGTTCGAGCGCGGTTCGGCCCGTAGAAGGCGACCGCGATCCACGGGAGGCGGATGGTGAGCGTCCCGTCCGCATTCTGGATGTAGCTTTCCTCGTTGATCACCGGCGAGGAGGTGATCTGCAGATCGCCGAGATCTTCGTCGTCATCCAGTGCCTCGTCAAGGAGCGGCGTCAGGTTCTCCCGGGTCGGCTCCAGGGCTTTCGTCGACAGCACGTAGAACGTTTGATCCCGTCCGGGCGTGGTGCTGCGAGTGACGCGCAGGGCAATCTGCTCCCCCGTCTGGTACGTCGTCGTGTCGCGGTTGACGCGTACAATGCGGAAGGTGTCGGGCACGGTGGTGGTGGCCCGCACGGTGGGCCCGTTTCGCACGGAGGCAACGAGGCGATAGGTGGTCCTCGGCCGAACGTGAGGCACCGGCTTTCCCTCGAGCGCGGCGGCTGGGCGGTAGAAGCCCAGCGAGTCGGGATCGGCGCGGTACGGATACCGAGCCGCCACGTCGCCCCCTGCGTTCAGACGCTGCACCTCGACGTCGGCGTCGCGCACGGCAAGGTCTGCAAAGCGGTAGGTGGAGTCGAGCGGCGTCGTCCGGCTCAGGCGAACGGGCGCCAGCGGCTTGCCCGCCGTCTGGTAGGACTCCACGACGATCTCTTGGCGGAACGTGTCGGGCTCAGTTGTGTCGCAGCCGATCAACGCCGTCGCGAAGACGGCTGCCGCAAGGAGACTGAAAGCGTGTCGCATCATCGGTCGGGAACGCTCGTGGGCCTGCTTTCTGGTTCGGTCGGATCGTAGACCCCTGGGGCATTCAGAACGAGAGTGTCAGGCTTAAATTGGGGAGCGGAACGGGAATCTGGGGCACCACGTCGCGCTCGATCTGGTTGTCGTCGGTCGGCTCAAACAGCACGAACCAGACGTTGCGGCGTCCATAGGCGTTCACGAGTTGCACCTGCCCCTCGTAATCGACGCCGAACACGGTGCCTTTCTTCCGGACGCCAATGTCGAGGCGATGGTAGGCCGGCAACCGGGCGTTGTTGTACGCGGCTTGAAACGACGTGCGGGCCCCACTCAGGAACGGGTCGTCGAGCGTCTTGAAGTAGCCGGTGGGTTCGGTGTAGGCCTGTCCGGTCGCGTAGGTGAAGACCGTGGTCAGGCGCCAGTTCTCGGAGAGATCGAGATTGGCGACGGCCGTAAGGTCATGCGTGCGGTCGTAGCGGGGCGGAAACGACGTCTCGGACAGCACCTCGAAGGTCCGCGTGGTGCGGCTGAGCGTATAGGCCACGAACCCATTGAGGCGTCCGCGTGTCCTGCGCAGGGTCGTTTCGAGGCCGTACGCCTCGCCCGATCCAAACTGGAAAACGTCGGCGTCGTCCAGGCCCGTGTAGTCAGGACGCAGGCGGTCGAACTCAAAGAGGCGGCGCATGGTGCGATAATACACCTCAGCGTCAAGCTCGAGGCGAGCGGTGGGCTGTGTTTTGATGCCCGCCAGGACCTGGTCGCCGTAAGCCGGCGGCACCTGTCCGGCGGTGGTCAGCCAGAAGTCGAACGCCGAGAAGAGCTCCGAGGTCGCCGCGGTAAGGTACTGCTGATAGCGCCCGTATCCGGCCTGCAGGCGAACCGGATCGGCCAGTTGATACTCCAGCGACAGGCGCGGTGAGAGCCGGTAATAGTCGCCCCGCTCGAAGTAGCTGGCGCGGATCCCCCCGGTCACCGTCAGCTTCGGGGCCCAGGCGGGCTGGTACGTGTCCTGCAGGTAGGCCGACGTGCGGTACGACGTCGCCGACGGACTGTAGGTGCGCTGGCCGTCGAAGAAATTGTCGACGTCCGACGAAAAGCGCCCCATTGTGGCCCCGGCCCGCAGCACGTGCCGGTCGTTGGGCGTCCAGGTGCCGTCGCCCTGTAGCCGGACGTCCAGCACGTCGGTATCGCGGACGAAGGCCGTTCCTGCGAAGTCGGCGGTCGGGTCGCTGTGGTAATGCGACACAGCGGCCGTCCAGCGCATCGACGTCCCGGACGCAAAGCGATGGTGCCAGTCGAGCGTGGCGGATCGGTTTCCGTACCCCACGTCGAAGGCAGCGTCCACCAAGAACGGGTAGTCGAGCTGATCGCGCCCGTTGTAGAGAGACACCGACAGGCGGTCGCGGGGCGTGAGTTGGAGCGAGGTGGCCGCGTTGATGTCGTAAAAGTAGAAGCCTTCCGGGATGTCGTCGACGCCGGCACCGTTCAGCCCAGACAACAGCGGTTCGAGGGTCGAGCGGCGCGCCGACACGAACCAGCGCCCGTCGGGAGAGGCGCCGCTGTCTCCGCCGAAGCCGCCTTGCACGTGCGCCCGGGCCGACAAGAGGCCGAGACTCAAGCTTCCCTCCGTCTCCCCGGTAGACGGCCGTTTGGTCTGCACGTCCACCACCCCGGAGAGGCGCCCCCCGTACTGAGCCGGGTAGCCCCCCTTGTAGAGCGTGACGTCGCCGATGGCATCGGGGTGGAACGTCGAGAAGAAGCCGAAGACGTGCGTGGGGTTGTAGATCGGCGCCTCGTCGAGCAGAACGAGCGTCTGGTCGGGGCTGCCGCCGCGGATGTACAGTCCACTGGAGAAGTCGCTCGCGGACTTTACGCCCGGCAGCAACTGCAGCGCACGGAAGAGATCTGGCTCCAGGACCGTCGGCAGGTTTTGGACGTCCTGCGGCGTGATGCGGGTGGCTCCCAGGTCTTGCGCCTCCACGCGGGTGCCGGTGACCGTCAGTTCCTGCACTTCCAGCTGCAAGGGATCCAGCCGAACCGTGAGCGTACGCCGTTCGCCGGGCTTCAACTGCACCTCTCGGCGCGCCGGATCGAAGCCCACGTACGAGACGACAACGGTGTAGCGGCCGGGCGTCAGGTCGGCGAGCACAAACCGGCCGGCCTCGTTGGTCGTCGCGCCCCGATCGGTGTCCTGAAGGACGACGTTCGCAAGCGGAAGCGGGGCGTCGGTCTCGGCGTCTAGGACGGTGCCGGCGAGCGTGGCGGGCTGGGAAGCCGCCGGGGTCAGCCCCAGGATGGCCAGCAGTACGACCGCCATCCCCAAACCGCGTCGCAGCGTTGTGAGCAAGTAGACATCCATGCGAAGGAGAGCGGTGGGCCGGTTCAGTCCTCGAAAGAACGGTCGCTTCCGAGCAGGATCAGGCCGCGTCCTGAAGGTCGTGCAGCGTCCGGTGCTTGACCGCGTCGCCGAACAGGCTGAGTCCGGCCCCGAGGGCCGCAAGGCTGGCGGTGCCGGTGGCGACCCATTTCCACGTCGGGTCGCCGTCGCCTTTCTGCAGGGTGGCATGCCCCAGCATGCTGGCACCGAACCCGACGGCTAGCAGCCCGAGCGGCGCCTGGCGTTTCCACGTCTCGTAGTGGGACCCGTCGTAGTGGGAATCGGTCGGCGAATCGGTCATGGGCAGGGTGCGGATGCATGGGACAGAGCGGGTGCAGGACCGCTAAACCGAGCATGTACGGTTCGGTTCGTAGGCCGTCGCAGGTCTCTTCGCCCGTTTCCCGATCGTGACGTTCGGACGGCGTCGTCGGGCGCACTCCCATACATTGATGCGCCAACGACGACACTCAACGTGCGCCGATGGGCCTATCTTCCGGGCGCCGGGGCACCGTTCTTGACCGTGTGATCCTCTTCCGTCATGAACCGCTGATTGGCATGAGCAGCAAGGGCTGGATTTTCGTTGCAGGCGTCGTTGCGCTCGGCTTCTCCCTGTACCTCTGGTTCAGCGGCGATCGGCAGGCCGGCATTTTCGTGGGCCTGTGGGTGCCGTCCCTCTGGATCCTCGCGGACCTGGTCGAGAAAACCGAGATGACGGATACATGAAGCTGCTTCTGGAGTACTTCGGCCTCATTATTTTCGCGTTCGTGCTGCTCGTGGGTGGGCTCATCCTGCTGCCGCGCGTCACGGCGATGCCGAGCGTCTCGCCCAGCGAGCTGGTCGGCTTCGGACTTGCGTTGGTCGTCATTGCCGGCGGCTTTGCGTGGTTCTATCTCGCGAGCTCGCACCAAGGACGCCCACCGGCAACCGGTCCGTAGCCCCGGCCCCCGCTGTCCCGGCGCCCATTCCGGCGCGATCCGCGGCACGTCTTCGGGTCTCCGCCATGGGGTCGTTCGCTGCCGGTCTTCGGTGGGCGGCGGCGTTTTGCTGTAGGCGGATCGCATCGCGCTGCCCCGCCGGTCGTCATCTCTCGCTGCCGGCGGTACGGAGCACGTCGAGCGCGCGGTTCGGGTAGTCGGTGATGAGGCCGTTCACCCCGAGATCGATCAGGCGGTGCATCGTCTTTTTGTCGTTGACCGTCCACGGGATGACGGGCATCCCGTGCTCCGTGGCTTGCTCCATGCGCTGTGCATCCAGCACCTGATGGTCGGGGCTGTACACGTCGGGCGTGAAGCCGAGCATCTGAAGCTGAGCCTCCATCCCGGGGTCGAAGTCCTGCCCGACGAGCAGCGCAAGCCGGAGGTCGGGGTCCATTTCGTGCGCCACCTTGAGGGTGCGCGGGTCGAAGGACTGGAGGGTAGCGCGGCGAAGCACACCGGCCTCCTCCAGCACGCCGTAGACGGCCTTGACGAACGGCTCGGGCGGCGGCGTAAACGTATTGTCCCACGCGGGGCGACTCTTGGTTTCAACGTTGTAGAAAATGGGTCGGTCGCGGCCCCCGAGATCAACACGGTCCTCCGCCATCTCGATGACGTCGCGCAGCAGCGGCTTCGGCGCAGGCTCGGTCTGCTGCTCCGGAAACTCCGGGTGTCGCAGACTGCCGCAATCGTACTGCATGATCTCCTGGTAGGTCATCTCCAGAATGCGATGCTGCTTTTCGTCGGCCTCCGGAATGCGCTCGCCATCGGGGGTCAGACAGATGGCGTGCGACATCCAGGGCTCGTGCGAGACGACAACCTCGTTGTCTTTGCTGATGACCACGTCCATCTCCAGGGTCGTCACGCCGAGGTCAAGGGCCGTCTGAAACGCCGGGATGGTGTTTTCGGGCGCCAGCCCCCGCGCGCCCCGGTGGCCTTGCACATCGAATCCGCTGGGCGTGAGGAAGGCGTCGCTCGAATCCGGCTGGGCACGGCTGGCATCTGGCATGGCGAGGGCGACGATGAGGACGAAGCCGATGAGAAAGCGCATGTCAGGCGGATGGGTTCTCCGTTCGGATTTCGGGGTCGGCGTCTCGCGCCCCGCGCCGACGCCCTGCGACCAAGGGACGGCGCCCGGCGTCCGTTCCCAACGTCCGAATCCCAACGTTCGAATCCCAACGTCCGATTCGGGGCGGCAGGGTTTGCCTCCGGGCGGTGCGGACGGGGGAACGTGCAACGATGGGGCGGGCGCTGGGTTCAGGCGCAGCGCCCTCGACAGGGCGTGCAGAACGGACAGGGGTTCCCTACATCCATGGTTCTGCGGAGGCGCCCCCGGCAAAGATCAAAGCGCTGCAAAGGTTGGGATGGGGGCACGGACGAGTGGCTTTTCCGCGTGCGCGTACGTATGTTGGATGGACTGTGACGGGTGCACTTTTGGCGTCCCCCCGACCGGGGCTGGACGGCCTGCGTCTGTTCGTATTTCGTTGGACTGAGAGCTTTTTGATTGCGTATGGAAGCGGACGAAAGTCGTATTATTCCGATCAACATTGAGGAGGAGATGAAGTCCTCCTACATCGACTACTCGATGTCGGTGATCGTGAGCCGCGCGCTGCCCGATGTGCGCGACGGACTGAAGCCGGTGCATCGGCGTGTGCTGTACGGCATGCACGAGCTGGGCCTGACGGCCGGCGCGAGCTACAAGAAGAGCGCCCGCATCGTCGGTGAGGTGCTCGGAAAGTACCACCCGCACGGCGACTCGTCGGTGTACGACACGCTGGTGCGCATGGCGCAGAACTTTTCGATGCGCTACCCGCTGGTGGACGGCCAGGGCAACTTCGGCTCGGTCGATGGCGACTCGGCGGCGGCCATGCGGTACACCGAGGCCCGCATGGAGAAGATCGCCGAGGAGATGCTCGCCGACATCGGCAAGGAGACCGTCGACACGCAGGAGAATTTCGATGGCACGATGGAGGAGCCGAGGGTGCTGCCGGCGGCCTTCCCGAACATGCTCGTCAACGGCGCGGACGGCATCGCCGTGGGCATGGCGACGAAGATCCCGCCCCACAATCTCGGCGAGACGATCGACGCCACGGTGGCCTACATCGACGATCCGGAGATCGAGATCGACGACCTGATGGACCATCTGCCGGCCCCCGACTTCCCGACCGGTGGCATCATCTACGGCTATCGAGGCGTGTACGACGCCTACCACACAGGCCGTGGCCGCGTCGTCATGCGCGCCAAGATGCACACCGAAGAGGTGCGGCAGGGCCGCGAGGCGCTCGTCATCACCGAGATCCCGTATCAGGTCAACAAGGCCAACGAACTGGAGCGCATCGCCGAGCGGGTGCGGCAGGAGCGCATCGAAGGCGTCGCCGACCTGCGCGACGAGAGCGACCGCGACGGCATGCGGATCGTCGTGGAACTGAAGCGCGACGCGATGCCCGAGGTCGTCAAGAATCAGATCTACAAGCACTCGCGCCTGCAGGATACGTTTGGCGTGAACATGGTGGCCCTGGTGAACGGCCGCCCGCGTGTGCTGACCCTGAAGGAAGCGATCCAGCACTACGTGGAGCACCGCCACGAGATCGTCGTCCGCCGCACGCAGTACGACCTGCGCAAAGCCCAGGATCGGGCGCACATCCTGGAGGGGCTGACGCTGGCGCTCGACCACCTCGACGCCGTCATCACGATCGTTCGCCATTCGCCGGATACCAAGGCGGCCCGCGAGAATTTAATGCGCGGCCGCTATCCGGAGCAACTGACGAGGGCCGACCTGGAGGAGCTGGGCGTTCCGCTCACGCCGCCGGTCGAGGTCGAGGAAGCCATGGACACCGTTCAGGACCTCCTGGGCGACGAGTACGACGAGATGGTGCAGCGCCCGGAGGAAGGCCACTGGCTCACCGAAGAGCAGGCGCGCGCCATCCTGCGTCTCACGCTCAGCCGTCTGACCGGCATGGAGCGCGAGAAGATCATCAACGAGTATCGCGACATCATTCAGGAAATCCAGCGCCTGCAGAGCATCCTCGACAGCCGGGAGCTGCGCATGCAGATCATCAAGGACGAACTGCTGGAGGTCAAGGACAGCTACGACGATGACCGCCGCACCGAGATCGACTATACCGGCGGCGACGACATCATCATCGAGGACCTGATCGAGCGCGAGCACGTCGTCGTTACGATGACGCACCAGGGCCTCACGAAGCGCACGCCCATCGACACGTACCGCACGCAGGGCCGCGGCGGCGTGGGCATGCGCGGCACCGGCAAGCGCGAGGACGACTACATCGAGCATCTGTTCGTCTGCCACTCGCACGATGTCCTGCTCTTCTTTACCGACCACGGGCAGTGCTTCTGGCTGCGGCCGTTCGAGATCCCGGAGGGCAGCCGCACCGCCAAGGGCCGATCCATCCGCAACCTCATCCAGATCGACCCGGACGACCGCGTGCGCGCCGTGCTGGCGATCAGCAAGGAGGACTTCGAGGACGAGACCTTCCTCAACAACCACTACGTGCTGTGCGCGACGCGGCAGGGCAAGGTCAAGAAGACGAAACTCGAGGCCTACAGCCGCCCGCGCGTGGACGGGATCATCGGCATCAACATCGACGAGGGCGATGAGCTGCTGGAAGCCGCGCTGACCGGCGGCGATCACACTGTTGTGGTGGCCTCCTCCGGCGGGCGCGCCGTGCACTTTCACGAGGACGACGCACGCCCTATGGGCCGGAATACGCGGGGCGTCCGCGCCATGAAGCTGCCGGGCGATCAAGAGATGGTCGGTATGATCAGCGTGGCCCCGGACGATCGGGACAACATCGATGTCCTGGGCGTGGCCGAGAAGGGCTACGGCAAGCGTACGCCGCTCTCGAACTACCGCGTGCAGGGGCGCGGCGGCAAGGGCCTCATCACGCTCAACAAGACCAAGCGCACCGGCCGCCTCGTGGCCATCAAGGGCGTGCACGACGGCGAGGACCTGATGATCATCACCGAGAACGGCATCATGATCCGCACCTCGGTCGATGAGATCAGCACCATGGGCCGCAATACGCAAGGCGTGCGCGTCATCAACCTCAAGGACGGCGACTCCATTGCGGACGTGACGCGGGTGGTCGTCGACGAGGATGAGGAAGCGGCCGAGGAGGACGCCGCGTCTACCAACGGCGAGATGGACGAGGACGCTGCCCGCGATGCCGTGGAGGAAGCAGAGTGAACGTGTCTGGGTGTTCGGAGACTCAGGGGCTTTGGGGCAGGTGCGTGTTCGTGGGCATGACTGCACCCCCCCGTCAACACGCAATCACGTGACCCCATGAACACGTCGCTCCCTGACGCCTGGGCCGCACTGAAGCCGACGGACTGGACAGGAACGGGGCTTGTGCTCGGTGGAACGGACACCGGCAAGAGCACGCTCGTTCGCGTACTGCTCGAGGGGCTCCGGGCCGCCGGGCGACGCGTGGCGGTGATCGACGGGGACCCGGGCCAGCCGTCGCTGGGCCCGCCGACGACCCTAACGGCCGCTCTCGCTGCGGACGATGCTTCGTCTCCCCCGTCGGATTCTACCCGGCACGCGTTTGTCGGAGCCACCACGCCGCGCGGGCACATGCTGGAGATGGTCGTCGGCCTGCGCCGGTTGGCGGACGCCGTCGAATCCGCGGCGGACATCACGCTCGTCGACACCTCCGGCTTCATCGCCGTCCGACACGGCGGACGCGCACTCAAGATGGCAATCCTTGATGTGCTCCGTCCTTCCGTGATTTTGGGTCTGCAGCGTGACGACGAATTGGAGCCGATTTTAACGCCCCTCCGGCAGTCGGGCCGGTTTCGCGTGATTGACCTGCCGGTGCCCGAGGCCGCTCGCAAGCGATCGACGAAGGTGCGACGCGAGAACCGAGCGGCCCGCTATGCCGCCCACTTCGAGGGGGCCGAGATTCGTGCCCTGTACTGGCCGGACGTATCGGTGCGTCCGAATCTGAACTTCCGCGAGGACCAGATCGTCGGCCTCGTCGATCGGGACGGATACACGCGGGCCCTTGGACGCATCGACGCCGTTGACCGCACCGAGCACACGCTGCGCCTCCAAACGCCGTGTCCCTCTCTCGACACCGTCGACACCGTGTGCTGCGGCGACGTGCGCCTCGATCCTCAGTCGTTCGCGGACGCCCCGCTGTAGCGCGGCTTGTGTCCATCGATGCTGTCTCGTATCAAGAAGAGACGCGGCTGCAGTGTCGAGTCGCCCTGTGACTCTGTTCCTTCCTCTCCCCCACCCATGCTTCGACCTTTCCGATCCTCGGTGTCGTTCGCCCCTCTCCTCTTGCTTGTTCTCGCCGTTCTTGGGTGTGTCGTGCCCGCCCACGCCCAACCGGGCGACCATCCCTGGAGCGTCAAGGACGTCTTGAAGCAGGAATCCCTGTCGCAGGTCGACATCGCGCCGGACGGAAACCGCATCCTCTGGGTCAAGGAAACGCCGGACTTCGAGAAAGACCGCGATCAGTCCGACGTGTACCTCACCTACCGGGATGATCCGCACGGCGATGCTCCCTCCACCCTTCAACTTACCCGGACGGGGGACAATCGCGCCCCGCGCTGGAGCCCGGACGGGCAGCACATTGCGTTCCTCTCCTCCCGCGAGAAGGACGACAACGAGCAGACGCAGATCTGGATGCTCGACCCGCGCGGCGGATCGCCGTACCGGCTCACGTCCCTCGAAAACGGCGTCCAGGGCTTCCGCTGGCTGGACGACGGCACCCTACTGTTCAGCGCGGAGGAAAGCGACTCACGCTACGAGGAGGCACTGGAGGAAGCGAAAGACGATGTCAATGTCATCGAGGACACCACGCTGTACGAGCCGGTGCGCCTTTTCACAATCGAGATGTCGTCGAAAGAGGTGAGACGCGTCTCGCACAATGATTTTCCGATTGAGGAGTTCGCCCCTTCCCCCTCGGGCCGCTATGTCGTCTACAGCGTCGATCCGTCGCCCGTGGACGCTGACGCCCGCAATCAGCCGCTGCAGTATCTCCTCGACTTGCAGACGGGCGCGCGCACCGAGCTCTTCGACGAGCCGTACTTCGATCCGTCCGGGGTCCAGTGGACGCCGGGCGGCGAGGGCTTCTATGCGTCCGATTCCTACGCGTCCGATCCCGAACACGAGGGCGCAGGCATTCAGAAGCTCTATTACTTTTCGCTCGCGGACCGGTCCTACGAGGAGGTTCCGCTCGACTGGGCCAACGGCATCGGCTACGGCGGCTACCAGGTGACGCCGAACGGGATTCACGTACAGCTCGCTGACGGTCCGCATCTTCAGCCCCGGTTCTTGCGGAAAACGGCCGGCGGGTGGCAGTCCGTGGACGTCGCCGATGAGCGGCTTCGGCATAGCACGTCCGTCGCCATCGGTGCGGACGGCGAGACGATCGTGTTCAGCCACTCCCGCCCCGACACACCGCCGTCCTACCGGGTCGGGACGTACGAGCAGGGCACCATTTCCGACGACGAAGTCCTCACCTCGCTGAACGGCTACCTCGACGACCTGCCGATGCCGCGGTCCGAGGTGGTCGAGTGGTCCGGCGCGCGGGGCGATACGGTGAACGGCATCCTCTACTACCCGCTCGATTACGATGAAGACCGGGAGTACCCGCTCATCACCGTGATCCACGGCGGGCCGAGCGGGGTGGACCTCGACGCCTGGCGCCTCGGCTGGACGGTCTATCCGCCGCTTCTCGCGCAGCGGGGCGCGTTCGTGTTTCGCCCCAACTATCACGGATCGGGGCACCATGGGCTGGACTTCGTCGAGTCGATCAAGGGCAAGTACTACGAGTTGGAGATCCCGGACATCGTGAGCGGCATTGACTACCTGGCCGACGAGCGCGGCCTCGTGGATACGGACTCGCTCGGCGTGATGGGCTGGTCGAACGGCGCGATCTTGACCATCCAGCTCACCGTCGAACATCCAGACATGTTCAAGGTGGCCGCCCCCGGTGCGGGCGACGTGAACTGGATCTCGGACTATGGCAACTGCGCGTTCGGCGCGCGCTTCGACAACTCGTACTTCAAGGGGCCGCCCTGGGAATACGTCGACCACTACATCGAGAAGAGTCCGCTCTTCAAGATGGAGCAGGTCGTGACGCCGACGCTCATCCATTTCGGTACGGAGGACCGCGCGGTGCCCGCCGAGCAGGGCTGGCAGCACTACCGTGCCCTGCAGCAGATCGGCAAGGCGCCGGTGCGCTACCTGCGCTATCCGGGACAGCCGCACGGCCTTCGCCGTCTGTCGCACCAGACGCGCAAGGTCGAGGAAGACCTGAAGTGGATCGACACGTACCTCTTCGGCACGACGTCGATGGCGGACCGCGTGGACAACCGGTTGCTGGCCGACGACGCCCCACTGTCGCTGCTGGAGCAGGAGCCGCAGGCCGCGCGCGTGGAGGGACGCTACGGGCGTTCCGTGAACGGGGTGCTCGCACCGGAGACCGTCACGCTTGGCGATACGTTGACGGTCGGCCGCTTCGAGGTCACGCGTGCGCAGTTTCACGCCTTCGATGACCGCTACGCAGTGCCCGATGGCACGGCGAACCATCCGGCGAACGGTCTCTCGCACGACCAGGCCCAGGCGTATGTCGGCTGGCTCAGCGAGCAGACGGGGCGCTCGTATCGCCTCCCCACACAGGCCGAGCTCAAGGCACTCAAGGCCCACCGAAGCGGCGCCGCTGAAAATACCCCGGCCTACTGGGCGGGCTACACGCCGACGCCGGACGAGTACGACCGGCTCCGGTCCCGGCTCTCCGCACAGCCCGTAGACGCACTCCTGATGCCTGTCGGGTCGCGTCCACCGGGCCATGGCGCAAACGGATCCGGGCCGCTCGTCTACGACGTGGGGGGGAATGTCGCGGAGTGGGCAACCGTGGACGACGGGCTGCGCGCGATGAACGGGTCTGCACTGACGCTGAAAGACGACAAAGCCGCGTCCGCTCCGGACGTGCCAGCTGCATTCGTGGGCCTGCGGGTGGTTCAGGAATGAGCAGCCTCTTTCCCCGAGGTGGGACCATTGCGCATCGGCACCAGCACGCTTCCGAATGCAGAAGGGTGGCTCCCGTCCATCAAAACCGCCACGGGGCACGAGAACCCGTGGAATGAAATCGTTCGCGATTCTTTGCGCCCGGGACGTGTAGACGTTGGCGTTGCAGGTCGTCTCTTCCCCCTCCTTCCCTTCTGCTCTACGCCAGGTTTGCGAGCACGTTGCGCGCCATCCCGACCACGTTCGCGGGCGTGAAGCCGAACTTTTCCATGTTTGTCGCGCCCGGCGCAGAGGCGCCAAAACGGTTGATGCCGATGGCGCGTCCGTGCGGGCCGATGTAGCGCTCCCAGCCGTGTGTGGCGCCGGCCTCGATGGCAATGCGGGCCGGAACGTCGGGAGGCAGGACCGAAGCGCGGTAGTCGTCCGACTGTGCTTCGAACAGTTCCCAGGACGGCATGCTCACCACCCGCACGCTCAGCCCGTCTTCGTCGCGGAGCGTGTCGGCGGCAGCGGCGGCATGTTGCACCTCGCTGCCCGTCCCGATCAAGATCACGTCGGGGGATCCATCGTCGTCGGAGAGCACGTAGGCACCGCGATGCACGTGGTCGGCGGTCCGGCCGCGGGAACGATCGAGAACCGGGAGGCTCTGACGGGTGAGGACGAGGGCCGTCGGGCCGTCGGTGTGGTTCATCGCGGCGGCCCATGCGTGCGGCACCTCGGCCGGGTCGGCAGGACGAAGCACCGTGAGGTGCGGCATGGCCCGCAGCGACATGAGATGCTCGATGGGCTGGTGCGTCGGGCCGTCCTCCCCCAGACCAATGGAGTCGTGCGTAAACACGTACAGGACGGGCACCTCGTTTAGTGCGCTCAGGCGAAGCGACGGGCGCAGATAATCGCTGAAAATGAGAAACGTCGCTACGTACGGGCGGAGGCCCCCATGCAGAGCCATCCCGTTCGCCGCGCCGGCCATGGCATGCTCGCGAACGCCGTAGTGAATGTAGGCGCCGTCGGGCTGGTCTTGCTGCTGAATCCGCTGACTGTCAACGTACGTTTTGTTCGAGCCGGTGAGATCGGCCGAGCCGCCGACGAGATGGCCATCGAGAGTCGGGACGAGCGCGTCGAGGGTCGCGCCGCTGGCCTTGCGCGTCGCCATATCGTCGCCCGCCTCAAAGGTCGGCAGCGTATCCTGCCAGCCCTCAGGCAGGTCGCCGGCAATCCATTGATCAAACACAGCCGCCTTCTCCGGATGGGCCGCAGCATAAGCCTGGATGCGCTCCTCCCAGTCCGCCTGCTGCGCGGCGCCGGTCTCCAGGGCCTCGCGCATGTGGGTTTCGACCTCGTCGGGAATATAGAACGTTTTGTCGTCCGGCCAGCCAAGATTGCGCTTCGCGCGCTTGAGTTCGTCCCCGCCGAGCGGAGCCCCGTGCGCGGCGGCTGTGTCCTGCTTGTTGGGACTGCCGTACCCGATGTGGGTACGCACGCTGATCAGCGACGGACGCTCGGTATCGGCCTTGGCCCGCCGGATTGCCGTGTCGATGGCCGCGAGGTCGTTGCCGTCCGCAACCGTCTGCACATGCCAGTCGTAGGCCTCAAACCGCGCTTCTACGTCCTCGGTGAAGGCCAGATCGGTGTCGCCGTCGATCGAGATGTGGTTGTCGTCGTAGAGGTAGACGAGCTTCCCGAGGCCCTGATGCCCGGCCAGCGAGGCCGCCTCCGATGCGACGCCTTCCATCAAATCGCCGTCACTGACGATGGCGTAGGTGTGGTGGTCAACCGGGGTGTGGGCCTCGGTGTTGAAGCGAGCCGCCAGGTAGCGCTCGGCCATCGCCATTCCGACGCCGTTGGCGAAGCCCTGCCCGAGCGGGCCGGTCGTGGTTTCGACGCCGGGCGTCAACACGTTCTCCGGATGGCCGGGCGTGGGGCTGTCCCACTGTCGGAAGTTCTTGAGGGCGTCGAGCGACAGGTCGTAGCCCGTGAGGTGCAGCAGCGCGTACAGCAGCATCGACCCGTGGCCCGCCGACAGCACGAAGCGGTCGCGGTCGAACCAGGTCGGATCGGCCGGATTGTGGCGCAGGTGCTGCGTCCACAGCACGTAGGCCATGGGAGCGGCACCCATCGGCATGCCCGGGTGGCCACTCTGGGCGCGCTCGACCGCGTCGGCGGCGAGGAAGCGGATGGTGTTGATCGTCCGTTGATCGAGGGCGGTAGCCTGCAAGGGCTCGGCAGGGACGGATTCAGGCATGGTGGACGGTGTGAAGCCAGTAGGGATGGTGGGGAACGCGCGACACGAAAAAAGCCGGACACAGGGACCGTGTCCGGCACGAGACGGCGTGGGTGCAGATCGTCAGCGGCCGGCGGCGGCCAGATCGCCGTTCTTGGCCTGCTGGACAAACTGCGTCATGCATTTCTCCGTCCGCGAGGCCACGAAATGCCCGTTGATCAGTACGGTCGGCGTGCTGTTTACGCCAATCTCGACAGCGCGCTGGCGCTGCTGCAGCACATAGTCGCGATACGACTGGTTGCTGACCTTGGACATCAACACATCCGGTTTCATGCCGATCTGCTGGGCGATGCCGCGGAGGTCCCGATCACTGATGGGCCCCTGATTGCTGTACTGCGCCTCCAGCATCGGAAGAAACTTGCCCTCTTGGGCAGCCACGTAGAGCGCCATGATCTCGGGCAGCGACGACGCCCGCAGCGGAAACGGCTTGTACACGACCCGCACCGTCTCCGTGTGCTTCTTCTCCACCGACTTCATGACCTCGTGGAAGTCCGCGCAGTGGGGACAGTTCGGGTCGAAGTACTCAATGATCGTGACAGGTGCGCCCGGCGTGCCGCCCATCGGGTCTTGCATGTCGACGAGCGATTGCCAGTTGTCGACCACCCCCTTCTGCGCATCGAGCCGACAGGCAGAGTCGTTGGGCGCGTCGGCCGCCGCAACCGTCGCCGTCGTCGGCGCGGTCGCATCGGTGTCGCTCAGGCTGGAGAAGTACGTGAAGTCGGCTCCTGCCAGAACGACAACGAGGGCCACCATGTACGTGAAGAGGGTGAGTTCGCGCTTCCGGGATCGTGCAGTCATGGATGGTGACGATGAGTCGAAAAAGAGGGCGGCAAGTTGAATTCCGAACAGCAGGGTGGCAACGGCAGCGGAGACCAAACAGAGGGCGCACAGCTTCCCCAATACGTTGAACTGAAGATGCACCAGATACACGGAATAAGCGAAGCCTCCGGCAAGAGCCGCGAGGCGAGTCCCGGCCCACCAGCGCCGTCGGGAGGCATCGGCCAGCAAGCCGCCGAAGGTAAGCAGGGCCACCAGTCCGTAAAAGCCCAGGCCCCATGCGATGTTCGAGAGGCCAAGGAAGGTACCGCCTCCGCTACTTACCACGGCCGAGCAGTCGAACGTCGACTCGACCGCTTGCAGCGTCGGCACCCCGAGGCAGCCGCGGTCGAAGCCTCGCTCCTGCTGAATCGACAGATGCACCACAACGAGCACGCCCACGAGCGCCAGCCCGAGGATGGTTCGATCCAGTGCAGGGCGATGGTCGTCTAAACGGCCCAGAATGCTTGCGAGGGACGACGCCATCAGTAATCCACCATTGAGCGTTCGGAGTAGCTCTCTGTATCACAAGGTCCCCCCCGTCCAAGGTTCCACGCCGGCCGCCGATGCGGTGTGCGTTTTCTGTGGGTCCGCAGAACGCCGTCTCGCTGCAGACAGACGCGCCCGTCCTCTTCCCCGTCCACCTGCTGCCTTTCCATGCGCTTGCCGCCTCGATCTGTGCCGGATACGTACGCGTGCGTGGCCCCGGTGTACGACGTGCTCGTGCCCTCCATTGCATCCCGAGCCCGCCAGCTCGCGCTCGAGTGGCTCGACGTTCACGACGGCGAGCAGGTGCTGG